>OLGB01000019.1_pt1 | contig 218744 bp, 206 predicted proteins | sample 1605691 | NCBI WGS metagenome assembly OLGB01 (sample SAMEA3888925, study PRJEB22519) | human gut metagenome | biome: human gut; feature: human-associated habitat; material: faeces | place: Denmark | collected 2010 | reverse complement strand
AAAGAATATACTAAAACTTCTGGATATGAAATTTGTAGAATAAATGGAAATAATTGTTATTCTATAGGTGCTGATGAATGGTTTAATGAAAATATAAAATTAGGAATTAAAGATGTTAATGGATTAATAAATAGAGTTGATGCAAGTTATAGTTGGTCAACAAATACAGGATTTACAAGTAATAATAAAGATGTTACTACTGAAGTAAGTTTAATTGGTGATATAACTTATAAATGTGAAGTAAAAATGAAAGATGAAACTGGTAAAGATATAATTGGTGTTGCTACTAAAGAAATTAAAATAGATATGGAAAAACCAATTATAAGTGAAATAAAATATGATAAAATAGCAGCTAAAAGGTTATTTAATTTTAAAGGAAGTGTTTAAGATGCGTATTATTAGTTTTGGTGATCTCTACTGTGACTATTATATAAAAAATGGCAAAGATATATATGTAAGTGGTGGAAAAAGTGATGCTAATATTCTTGTTAATTTAAGCCGTTATTTCAAGTGTGCTTATTTTGGAGTATGTGGAAATGATCCTGAAGGAAATATAGCTGTTTCTAGCTTAAAAGATGTTGGAATAGAAACTCATATTAGAGAGGTTCAAGATGAAACAAAAACATTTTTTATAAATGATGGAGTTACTTCTAAGATATGTCCTTATTGTAAGAAAAAAATGTCTGACGGTTATATTCCTGCAATTCAAAGTGCTTTAATGTGGATTCCCGACAATGAGAAAGTGCCGCTATTTATTTTTAGTAAAGCAAAAGGAGGCGTAAATTTAACAAAAGTTCCGTTTTTTAAAAGGCAAAAGGCAAAATCTTATTATTGTGGCAACTGCAAAATTGTGATTACTCCGGTAGTTGAAGATTATTAAGACAAAGTTAGAAAATGAAAAATAATTTAATGATTTGGAGACAAATTTTAATCATTGAGTAAGAATAAAAAGAGCGTAGATTTCAAAAATTTCCGCTCTTTTTTTGAGATATTTAAGAATTGCGCTTTTACCCATGCTTTGTGTTTTAATATTTGTCCGTGTAAGGCTCGTCGGAAAAGCCTTGTGCTTTGAGCTTGGCAGTCATTTTGTCGAGGCGGGCTTTATATCATGCGAAAAAATGCCCTGTCAAGCGCGGGCGAAAGGCGAAAACAGGCAACAAAAAACCCCCGAAGTCGGGGGGCAAAAAAGGGGGGGAGGGGAATTTAATTTTCAAACAAAGGTCTGCGGCTTGCGAGAATGTCGTTTTCCGGGTCAAGGCTGAAAATGCCTTTTTTCAAAATCGGCACCACGTGTTGGTCAATCATGTGGTCGATTTCCTCGTCGGACAGGTCGGGCTTAATCATGGTGCGAAGGGCAAGGAAGCTGTTTATTCCCATAAACAGATAGGCTGCCGAGTCCACGTCCACGTAGTCGGCCAGCTCCTGTCTGTCGTAGGACAAAGAGCGGATATAGCTTGCGCCGAAAGAACGGTAATAATCCACGAAAAGGCTTTTGTCTACCGTCAGGCTTCCCCACAGGATTTCAAACATATCGTGATTTGCCGCGCCGTATTTGACAAACGCCCGCAAACCTTCCTTTTCCTTTTCAAGACGTGTGGTGCAGTTCTTTTTAAGCAGCGCTTCGTTTATTGTATCCTTGATTTCGCGCTGTACGTCCTCCATCAGGCAGCGGTAGAGGGCTGTTTTGTCGTCGAAGTAAATATAAAACGTGCCGACGGCGGTATTGCTCTCGCGGCAAATGTCGGTTATGGACGTCTGATAAAAACCGTTCTTGGAAAAAAGCTTGCGCGCGGCTTTCAGAATCTTGTCCATTTTGCTTTTGCCGAGCTTTGTTTTGGGTTGTGTTACGCCTTTGATTTCGGAATTGTTCATGTTTTAAAACCTTAATTTTTTGCTTTTGCCGTGTATATAATAATACTTCCCGTTCAAAAAAGCAAGCGATTTGTGAATCTTTTTCATATTCAAAACAAAAAGTTCTTTAATCGGTTTCGGGCAGGCGAATAAAAATGAAAAAATCACCGTGCCGTTATTTTTTAAACGGTTGACTTTGCCTGACGGCGAGGCTATAATTAAATCGATAAAAAAATATCGATTTAATCTTATCGATAAGCCGTGTATTTAAAAAACAGGGGATTTTTTCAAAGAAAACGGGCAATAATTAACAAATCCATGCGTTTTCATTTTTAAAATCCGTTCGCCCCGTTGACAACGGTTGTTTGTTGGGCTAAAATATACGCGTAAATATGAGGATTGTTCATAAATGAAATCGTTTCATATTTGCGGTTTTTAAGAGCAATATATTTAAAAGGAGATAAATATGAATTACTCGGAAATCAAAATCGGTCAAAAGGCATCGGTCACCAAGACCTTCAAGGACGAGGACGTAAGAAAATTCGCCGAAGTCAGCATGGACGTCAACCCGATTCATCTGGACGACGAATACGCGAAAAAGACCGTTTTCGGTCAACGCATCGTGCACGGCATTTTGACGTGCGGACTTATTTCCGCAGTGCTTGCCAACAAGCTTCCCGGAGAGGGAACTATTTATCTGGGGCAGGAAGTGAGATTTCCGTCGCCCGTGCTTTTGGGCGACACAATCACCGCCGAGGTGGAAGTCGCGGAGATGAGAGACGACAAACACATAATCAAGCTCAACACCGTCTGCAAAAATCAGGACGGCAAGGTGGTTGTCTCCGGCGTCGCGACCGTAAAACACGACTAATCTGAACAGGAGTATCGTTTAGAAATGGAGAAGGTTTTTAAATACGAGTTATTCAACAAGATGATAAGGGATTTCGCGGTCAACGAGGTCAAGCCTTTGGCTCACGAGGTTGACGAGCAGGAGCGTTTCCCTTACGAAACCGTCGAAAAGATGGCAAAGCTCGGACTCATGGGCATAATCGTGCCCAAAGAGTACGGCGGCATGGGCGGAGATTACAAAATGTATATCAAAGCCGTGGAGGAGCTTTCCAAGGTCTGCGCCACGACGGGCGTTATACTTTCCGCGCACACCTCGCTGTGCATTGCTCCGATTATGGAGTACGGCAACGAAGAACAAAAGAAAAAATATCTGCCTAAGCTTGCGTCGGGAGAGTGGCTGGGCGCTTTCGGTCTGACAGAGCCGAACGCGGGCACGGACGCCAACAATCAGACCACCACTGCGGTGAAAGAAGGCGACCACTGGGTGCTCAACGGCAGCAAAATATTCATTACCAACGCCGGTCCCGCCAACGTGTATTTCGTCATAGCGGTCACGGGACGCAATCCCAAGGGCGTGGAGTGCGCCGCGTTTATAGTGGAAAAGGGCTTCCCCGGATTTTCCGTGGGCAAGAAAGAGCTGAAAATGGGTATACGAGGCTCGTCCACCTGCGAGCTTATATTTGAAAACTGCATAGTTCCCGAAGCCAATCTGGTTGGCAAAATCGGCGAAGGCGTCAAAATGGCGCTCAAAACTCTGGACGGCGGCAGAGTTGGCATTTCCGCTCAGGCGCTCGGCATAGCAGAGGGCGCGCTGGAAGCCACCGTCGCATACGTCAAGGAAAGAAAGCAGTTCAACAAGCCTATTTCGGCATTCCAAAACACTCAGTTCTGCCTTGCCGACCTGTACACCAAGATAAACGCCGCGTCTTTGCTGGTTGAACGCGCAACCGAAGCCAAGCAGAACAAGTCGCCCATGCTGGGTATGTACGCCGCGCAGGCAAAGCTGTTTGCCGCGGAGACGGCAATGGAGGTCACGACCAAGTGCGTGCAGCTCCACGGCGGCTACGGCTATACGAGAGAGTATCCCGTCGAGAGAATGATGCGCGACGCCAAAATCACCGAGATTTACGAAGGCACAAGCGAAGTTCAGCGCATGGTTATTTCCGGCGCGCTGCTCAAAAAATAGGAGATAGGCAGAAATGAGAATTTTAGTTTGCATGAAACAGGTTCCGGATACGACGGACATAAAGATAGACCCCAAAACCAACACCCTCAAAAGAGACGGCGTGCCTTCCATTATGAACCCCGACGACAAAACCGCTCTCGAAGTGGCTTTGCGCTTGAAGGACGAGTACGGCGCGGAAATAGCGGTCATCTCCATGGGGCCTCCTCAGGCGGAAATCATGCTCAGAGAGGCTCTCGCCATGGGCGCCGACGAGGCTTACCTTATGACGGACAGGGCGTTTGCGGGTTCCGACACTCTTGCGACCTCCACAATCATCGCCGCCGGCATCAAAAAAGTGGGCTGCGACTTTGTTATCGGCGGACGTCAGGCAATCGACGGCGACACGGCTCAGGTGGGACCTCAGATTGCCGAGCATCTCGGATGGCCTCAGATAACCTACGCCGTAGAACTCAAAAAGGACGACAAAAACGTGTTTACAGTCAAGCGTCAGTTTGAGGACAGATATCAGATGCTCAAAGTAAAGGCTCCTTTCGTGGTTACCGTTCTTTCACAGATGGCGACTCCGAGATATATGCACGTAAAGGGCATTGTCGAGCAGGAAGAAAAACAAATCAACATCATCAATTTTGCCGACCTCGACCTCGACGTCAACAACATAGGTCTTGCGGGCTCTCCCACAAAGGTCAAGACCACGTTTACTAAACAGTTTGACAGCAACAAAGAGGTCGTGGAGCTGCCCGTTGAAGAGGCCGCTAAGCTTATCGCCGAAAAATTGGCCGAAAAGCATTTCATCTGAGGTCGGGAGGAATTTAAAATGGCTAAAAATATTTTCGTTGTTTGCGAACAGAGAGATAACAAAATCCAAAACGTAAGCCTTGAGCTTTTGGGCGTCGCCAATGAGCTTGCCGCAGTCACTAAGGAAAAAGTTTGCGCGGTTGTTTTGGGCGACAAAATCAAGGAAGCGGCGAAAGAGCTTGCAGGCTACGGCGCGGATATCATATACGTGGTGGAGGACAAAGAGCTTAAATATTATCTGACGGAGCAGTATTCGCAGGCGGTGTATCAGGTTCTCAAAACCTATGAGCCGAACATTGTTCTTTACGGCGCGACGAGTATCGGCCGCGACCTCGCTCCCAGACTTTCGGCACGTCTGAGGACGGGACTCACCGCCGACTGCACAAAGCTCGAAGCGGACGAGCAGGGCAATCTTTACATGACGCGTCCCGCTTTCGGCGGCAATCTGTTCGCCACCATAGTGTGCCCCGACCATCGTCCTCAAATGTCCACCGTCAGAGGCGGCGTTATGAAAAAACGCGAATTCGACGCGGGCAGAAAGGCGGAAATGGTGGAAGTCAAAGTAAATTGGGACAAATCCCGCTTTGCGGTTTCCGTTGTGGAAGAAGTGCTTGCCGAGAAATCCGCGGAGAGCATAGACGACGCTAAATTCCTTGTTTCCTGCGGAAGAGGCGTCAAAAACAATCTCGAAAAGGTCGCCGCCTTTGCCAAGAGCATCGGAGCCACGACAAGCTCCAGCCGCGCGTTGGTGGACTCGGGACTCATGCCTTCCGAAAAACAGGTCGGTCAGACGGGTAAAACCGTGCGTCCGCAGGTTTATATGGCTTTGGGTATTTCGGGCGCGGTACAGCACCTCGCGGGTATGGAGGAGTCCGAATTTATCGTTGCGATAAACAAGGACAAGGACGCTCCCATTTTCAAGGTCGCGCATCTCGGAGTGGTGGCGGACGCCAACGCGATTCTGCCTTATCTTGAAAAGGAAATCAAAAAACTCGCGAAATAATGGCTTTTGCAGCCGCCGATTAAGCATTTTGTATTAAAAGGCGGCTGTTTTGCTAAATTTCGATGTTTTCAGGGGAATAATGTTAATAAATTTGTCAAATACTATTGACATTTTTCCAAATAATGGTAAAATTTGGATATGAAACATATTCACAAGTGAATCGGTTTCATATCCTTTGATTAAAAACAAGGAGATGGAAACAAATGTGTGACAAAAAAGTTTTTGTAGTCGCCGCCAAGCGTTCCGCCATAGGCAGTATGTTGGGTTCGCTTGCCAACACTCATCCCGCCGACCTTGGCGGAGCAGTGGTCAGGGCTTTGCTTGAAAGCGCCAAGGTTGCTCCGGAAGCCGTAGACGAGGTTATCGTAGGCAACATACTACCTGCCGGAAACGGACAGGGCATAGGCCGTCAGGTCGCAATCAAGGGAGGTATTCCCATCGAAACGCCCGCTTACGCCGTCAATATGGTGTGCGGCAGCGGCATGAAGGCCGTTATCAACGCCGTTGCGGAAATCAAGGCGGGCATGGCGAATCTCATTGTCGCGGGCGGCGTCGAATGCATGAGTTCGGCTCCTTACCTTATTCCCAAAAACGCCCGTCAGGGTATAAAAATGGGCGACTTCAAGGTTACCGACCACATGGTTTTTGACGCTTTGACGGATGCGTACAGCAAGGTTCACATGGGTATTACGGCGGAAAACATAGCCGAAAAATACGGGATTTCCCGTCAGGCTCAGGACGAGTTCGCTTACGCCTCGCAGACCAAGGCAATCAAGGCGGTTGACAGCGGCGCGTTCAAGGACGAAATCGTTCCCGTTACGGTAAAGGTCGGCAAGGAAGAAAAGGTTTTCGACACCGACGAATATCCCAACAGAAACACCAATCCCGAAAAGCTTGCCAAGCTGCGTCCCGCATTCAAGCCGGACGGAACGGTGACCGCGGGCAACGCCAGCGGCATAAACGACAGCGCCAGCTTCACCTTGATAGCAAGCGAGGAGGCTGTCAAAAAATTCGCACTCACGCCTATGGCGGAAATTATCGCGGTAGGTCAGGGCGGCGTAGACCCTCAGTTCATGGGACTCGGTCCCGTGCCGGCGATTTTGCAGGCGCTTAAAAACAGCGGACTCAAACTCAGCCAGATGGAGGTCTTGGAGCTTAACGAAGCGTTTGCCGCGCAGTCCTTGGGCGTCATACACGAGCTGTCGCAGAAGTGCGACTTAAAGAAAGAGGAGATACTCGCGCGCTGCAACCCCAACGGCGGCGCCATCGCGCTCGGACACCCTGTCGGAGCCAGCGGAAACAGAATTATCGTAACACTGCTGCACGAAATGATAAAGGCGGGCAACAAGCTCGGTCTCGCAAGCCTGTGCATAGGCGGCGGAATGGGCACCGCGGTCATACTCAAAAGAGACTGATTGAAAAAAAACAAAGTCGAAAATAAAAAATTTATTCAGAGGTGTATATTATGAGACTTAACGGAAAAGTTGCCGTTGTTACCGGCGGCGCAAAAGGACTCGGCGGCGAAATGTGCCAGCTGTTTGCAAAAGAAGGCGCGAAGGTTGTGGCTGTGGATATGATGCCTTTGACCTATGAAAACGCCAATGTGGAGTTCTACAAGCTCAACGTCACCAGCTCCGAAGACTGCAAGGAGTTTTACGACTACGTTATCAAAAAATACGGCAAGGTTGACGTATTGGTAAACAACGCGGGCATCACCAGAGACGCCATGACGCGCAAAATGACCGACGAAATGTGGAACGCGGTTATTTCCGTCAACCTTACGGGCGTGTTCAATCTGACTCGTCTTATCGGACCTCAGATGGAAGAAATCGGCGGCGGCAGCATAATCAACATTTCCTCCGTCGTAGGCGAATTCGGCAATATCGGACAGGCCAACTACTCCGCGACCAAGGCGGGCGTTATCGGTCTCACCAAGACATGGGCAAAGGAATTTGCCAGAAAGGGCGTGCCCGTGAGAGTAAACGCAATCGCTCCCGGCTATATCATGACGGACATGATGAAAACCGTGCCCGAGGATTTGCTCAAAAAGTTTGCGGGACAGACCATGCTCGGCAGACTCGGTCAGCCCATAGAAATAGCCAACGCCGCGCTGTTCCTCGCTTCGGACGAAGCGTCTTACGTGACGGGACATCTTTTGAGCGTAAACGGCGGAATGAGATTGTAAACCGACGAAATTCGGTCTCGGTATTTTTACTAAAGCAAGGCAATTCTCTCCCGTTTCGGGAGAGAATTGCCTGTCGGTATTTCGGTTGTTCTTTCGGACGACCTTTTGCAGGGCTTGCCGCGTGTGATAACGCTTGTTTTTGTCAATAATATAATGCGGAATTGCGACGGAAGCGACCTTTCGGGGGATTATTTTCGGAAATTAAAGGAGTAAAAGATTATGATTGACGTAGGAATTGTCGGCGTAGGGACGTATCTTCCCGAAAAAACCATGAAAGCGGCGGAAATTGCCAGACTCACCAACGGAGTGTGGAGCGAGGACGCCGTTATAAACAAACTCGGAATAAAACAGAGATATTTGCCCGGTCCCGATGACGGAACTCAGGAAATGGGAGCCAAGGCGGCTTTGAAATGCTTGGAAAACACCGGCGTCGACCCCAAAGAAATAGACGTTATCTTGTGTATCGGCGAGGAGTGGAAGGAATATCCTCTCACCACGTCCGCCTGCTATATTCAAGACAGAATAGGCGCGACAAACGCGTGGGGTATAGACGTGCAGAATCGTTGCTGCACCTGCGTGTCCGCGATGAAAATCGCCGCGGATATGTTGAGAGCCGACGACGAAATAAATACCATTATGATTTGCGGCGGATACCGCAACGGCGACTTCGTGGATTTCACGGATAAAGATATGTCCATGATGTACAACCTTTCCGCAGGCGGCGGCGCAATCATACTGAAAAAGAATTACGGAAAAAATTTGCTGCTGGGCAGCAAAATCATGTCCGACGGCAGCCTTGCGAGAACGGCGGGCGTCGAAATCGGCGGTATAGCTCATCCTTTCACAAAAGACAACATCGAAGAGGGATACAAGTCGTTGAGACTTCTCGAACCGCAGAAGATGAAGGACAGACTCAACGAGGTGTCCATGCCCAACTGGTATCACTGCATAGACGAAAGCTTGAGACAGGCGGGAATGACGAGAAAGGACATCGGATATCTTGACGTCCTGCACATGAAACGCAGCGGTCACAAGGGAATGCTTGCGGAATTGGGACTTACCGAGGAGCAGAGCATTTATCTCGAAGATTACGGTCACGTAGGACAAATAGACCAGATTTTGTCGTTGGAGCTTGCTTTGAAAGCCGGCAAAGTCAAGGACGGCACGGTAGTGTGCATGATAGCCGCCGGTATCGGGTACGTCTGGTCGGCAAACATCATCAAGTGGGGTAACAAATGAATTTTTTACAAGTCATTGTAAATAGTCTGCCGCAGATGGCGATTTACTCTCTGGCGACAATAGGTATCGTTCTGATTTTCAGAACAACGGGTACCACAAACTTCGCGCAGGGGCTTATCGCCACCTTGGGTACGTTTATGACGACGCAGATGGCATTGTATGCGGGGCTTCCGCTCTGGCTGGGGTTGATTATCGGTATGGCGGTGGCGTTTTTGATGGGCATATTCATGGACGTCGTGCTGATTCGCAACGCGCGTAAAATAAATGCGTCGGGCAAACAGATGATAACCATGGGTATGCTGCTCATACTCTCGTACGTGATTCCCGTTATATTCAAGAATATAACTTCCAACGGCAATCTCGGAAATGTGTTCGAGTCGGGACCTTTGACCTTTAAATTGTTCGGCGTCACTCTCACAATCGCGCGCAATTACGTTTACGTAATCATACTTGCAATTTTGCTGTTGGCGGTGGTGTTTATCTGTCTCAAATTCACCAAATGGGGACTGGGCGTCAGGGCGACGGCCTCCAACGAGGTGGTTTCTCAGATGCTCGGCATAAACACCAAGGTGATTACTGCTTTCAGCTGGGCAATTTCCGGCGCGCTTGCGACAATTGCCGGCGTATTTCAGGCGGGCGGCGTCGCGCTCAACGTCACGATTATGAGCAACGTGCAGGTGTTCGGCTTCCTTGCCTGCGTATTGGGAGGCTTCAACAGCTTTTTCGCACCAATCATCGGTACGATAATCATACCTTTGCTCTACAACATATTCGGCTCGCTCCCCATTAAGAATGCGGGAATGTGGCAGACGGCGATGACGTTCATTGTCGTTATGATACTAATCCTCATATTCCCCAACGGCATCTTGGGCAAGAAAACTATAAAGAAGGTGTAATTATGTTAGGATATCATTTGAAAAAGAATGTTAAACCGATAGTAAAGCATCCGTTTTTCGCCTTCATAGTTTTCGGATTGGTATTGATTCTGCTCCAAATTTTAAGCTGGACTGCGGGATTTCCCAAGTCGTCGGCAATGAGCGGAATTGCGACGGTGCTTATCTATTCGATAGTGGGCTTCGGTTTTACGTATCTGTTGGGATACGCGGGGTTGGCGTCGCTCGGCACGGCGGGCTTTACGGGGCTGGGAGCATATATAGTCGGATATTTTCTGCGTGAAACGGGCGTTCCCTACATCGTGAGCATTCTCGTCGTGCTTGCCGTGTCCATTATTCTGGGCGTTGCCGTAGGATTTATTTCCCTTCGTATAGAGGGTATATTCCTTGCAATCGTTACTCTCGGTCTTTCGGAAATACTTTACCAGATTTTTACCAACTGGATCGATTTTACGGGAGGTCCGAACGGCAGCTCGGCTTCCATACCGATTTTTCAGAAATGGCTTGGACTCAGTACGACGACGTCAAAAAGAGCGATGTTTATCGTATTGGTTGTTGTAGTGGTTTTTCTCATGATAATCACCTTCAACCTGTGCAAAAGCAGCACGGGACGCGCCATGCTCGCCATGAAAAACAGCACGTCGGCGGCGCAGGCGATGGGCATAAGTTTGCTCAGATACAGACTGCTCGCTTTCGTTCTCTCGACGGTATATGCAGGTATCGGCGGCATTATGTTCATGAGTTATCTGGGATACGCTTCGCCCACAAACTGGACGCTTATGTTCTCCCTCAATCTGCTTGCCGCAGTCATTATAGGCGGCACTCGCAGCCTGTGGGGAACGATTGTCGGCTGCTTTATCGTATTCGGACTGACTCCGATTTTCTTCCAGGATATTGCGTTTTTGAGAGATAATTCGTGGTTCATGTACGCGTTGATAGGCGTGTTGATTATTCTTATAATCATGTTCTATCAGGGCGGCTTGGTTCAGCTTGTCAGAGATATAATAAACGGCATAAAGAAGGCGCGCGCAAAGAGGAGACTCTACAGATATGGAGAAGAAGAATAATCAAATGGTCGACAAAGAAAAGGAGCTTAAAAACGTTGCTCCCGACACCGACGTTGCTCCCGATGTGACGGACGCTTCCTCTTTTCAGGGAGAACCTTCCCATCCTTCGTCCAACCGTCAACAGATGCGGTTGATTAACAGGATAGATTATTACAAATGGAAAATCAACCTTTTGACCGAGTTGATTTCCGTGGAAAGAGAAAATCTTGAAAAGAGTCGGGATAACAGAACCGGCGCCTTCAAAGAAAGGCAGAGGAGAAAAATTTTCCCGTTAAAACTCAAAGCGTCCGATGTCGACGAGGCGGTAGAAGAGCTGTACGGTCGGGATATAGAAAAATTCGACAAGCGGCAAAAGCTGAATTTCAGAGAATACAGACAGAATCTGCGCAGAGCGGAAGGTCTGCTCAACCCCGACGGCACGCTCAAGCGTTTCGAGCTTGATGCGGAAGGCAACGAAATTCCATTTGAAGCAAAGCTGTCGGCAGAGTCCGAAGAGCTGCTCAAAGCGTTTGAGGTTTCTCAAGCGGAACAGAGAGCGGCGTTTATAGAAGGGTTGAGAGTCAAGGCCGTAGCAGCCGTCGGCGAAGGGGCGGCAGACGCGGAGGATATTTACGAAGCGGCTCGATTAGAAGACGAGACTGCGTTGGAGTCTTTCGTCGCGGAAGAAAATTCAAGAATAGAAAAGCGTATGGAAAAATACGTCGAAGCGACGCAGCAAAAAATCAACCGTTACAACGAAAAGCTGCTTTCCATGCAGGAAAAGCTTGCCGAGCTTATGGCGGAAGAGGAAGCAAAATTCGGCGTGGAGCTGCCCTCCGACGTCATATTGCGGCTTGACCGTCTGATTATGGAGTTCGGCGGCTTGAAAGCGGTAAACAATTTGTCCTTCGACGTCAAAAAAGGCGAAATTTTCGGTCTTATAGGTCCCAACGGCGCGGGCAAAACAACGGTTTTCAACTGTATAACTCAATTTTACAAGCCTACCGGCGGATTGATTTATTACAGAAACCGCGAGGACAAAGTAATAGTTCTCAACAAATATCAGGTTCACGACGTAATAAAGACGGGTATAGTGAGGACGTTCCAGAACGTAGAGGTCATTTACGAGCTTTCAATACTCGACAATCTGCTCATTGCGGCGCATACGCAGTACAAAAGCAATATTTTCGCTCAGATGTTCAACACAAAGGGCGTAAGGCAGGAGGAGGCGGTCAACCGCAAAAAGGCTTTGAAGGTGCTGGAATACTGCGGTCTGCTGGACAAAAAGGATTTGCCTCCCGTCGGTTTGCCCTACGGCGTACTCAAAAGGATTGAGCTTGCGAGAACGCTTATGGCGGGTGCGTCTCTCATTATACTGGACGAGCCTGCGGCAGGTCTCAACGACAACGAAACAATCGAGCTTGCGCAAATGATAAGGCGCATCCGCGACGAATTCAACGTCACGATTTTTCTTGTGGAGCACGATATGGGACTTGTCATGGATATATGCGAGCACATCTGCGCGATTTCCTTCGGCAAAAAGCTGGCTTACGGCACGCCTCAGGAAATTCAGGCGAACCCCGTCGTTCAGGAGGCTTACCTCGGTACCAACGAAGTGAAAAAGGAGGCGCAAAATGGCTAAAATTCTCGAACTGCGCGACTTGTGCGTGAGCTACGGAGCTATTGACGCCTTGAAATCGGTCAATATAAGCGTCGAGGAGGGCAGCATCGTTGCATTGCTCGGTGCAAACGGCGCGGGCAAAACGACAACTCTCAGAACAATATCCGGCGTTGTCAAAGCCAAAAGCGGACAGGTTCTGCTCAAAGACGAGCCAATCACCAACAGAGTGCCTTATAAAATTGCCAGTCTCGGCGTAATTCAGTCCCCCGAAGGTCGCCTTATTCTCAACGGGCTGACTGTGGAGGAAAACTTGAAGGTCGGAGCATACGGCTTGAAAGGACAGGCAATACGGGTGAAGAAGCCTGACGGCAGTTACGAAACCGTCAAAATGAGCAAGTCGCAGCTGATCAAATACAACTTTGACAAGGTGTACAAGCTGTTTCCCATTTTGCAGGAGCGCAAAAAGCAGCAGGCGAACACGCTCAGCGGCGGAGAACAGCAGATGTTGGCAATCGGCAGAGCGCTCATGGCGTCCCCCAAGGTGCTTTTGCTTGACGAGCCGTCGCTCGGACTTGCACCTCTGATTATCCGCGATATATTTGAAATAATAAAGCAGATAAAGGAAGAGGGCAACACCATTCTTATCGTAGAGCAGAACGCTTATCAGACGCTCAAAATCGCGGACTACGCTTATGTTTTGGAGCTTGGCAAAATCAGTATGCAGGGTCCCGCAAACGAGCTGATTCACGACGAGCGCCTTGTTGAAGCATATCTTGGCGGCAAAAAGGATTAAGTCGCACAAAATCGGTATTTTTGTCCCGAAAGGGGCAATGATATAAAATAAAAATAAAAACGACTGATGGAAAGACATCAAAGGAGAAAAAGTAGATGAAAAAAGTTCTAAAATCAGTAGTCGCGGTAGTTTTGTGCCTGGCTATGGTTTTGTCTTTGGCAGCCTGCGGTCCCAAGTACACTAACGGTATTTCTACCGAAGAGTTTACCGACAAAAAGACCGGCGTAAGCTACAAAGGCAGAATCAAAATCGGCGCGGCGATTGCTCGCACGGGCGCTTACTCTTTGGTCGGTGAGCCTTACGGCGGATTCTATGATTTGTACGTAAGATACATCAACGAGGAGCTTGGCGGAGTTGCCAAAGGTACGGGCGAGGGCGCTTTGGGTTACAAGCTCGAAGCAACCACGTATGACGATCAGGGCGACGGCGCGCAAGGCAAGAACTATATCCAAAAGCTGGTCGAAGACGACGGCGTATTCGCGTTGGTCGGCAATCTCGGCACATGGAACATTGTTGCCGCTCAGGACTATATAGAGGAAAGCGGAGTCCCCAGCGTTTATTGGGGAACGGGTTCGTCCTATCAGTATTTCAACCCCGCAGAGGGAAATGAAAGATACACTTTCCCCGTGCAGCCCATTTACAACACCGAAGGCAGAATAATGTACCTGCGCGCTATGCAGCTTGCCTCTCTTGAAGGCTCCGGAGTTACGTCCGTCAGCAAAATCGGCGTTATCCACTCTTCTTCCGACGACGGCGCGAGCATCAAAGCCGGTATCGAAGAGCAGAGAAACATCAACATTCAGACCAATCCTGATCAGCCCGAGGTTATTTTTGCTCAGATTAATTCTACCACTGCAACCGAACTGGCCTCTCAGGTTCAGTTGGTAAAGGATTGCGACGTTGTTATCATTGCGGGCAACCAGACTTATTTCCAGGCGGCTTACACCGCAATGCAGACCGCTGACGTAAGAAAGCCCGTTATCACTTCTTACGTCAATATCGCTCCCGCGACCGTTCCCGATGAAGCGGTTGATGCCAATGCGTCCGATATTTACGGCGGAGCTTGGGTTATAATCGACGATTCCGCGGATGAGCGTCAGAAAGCCGACTTCACAAGATTCGTAGGTATATGCACTTGGGGCGTAGAAAAGGGAATTATCAGCCAGAGCATCGCAGATTCTTATATGATTTCTGCTTACGCAATGTCCTCCTTTATCGCTCTCGAAGTATTTATGGAAGGCATCAATAGACTTGCCGACAAGGAAATCACCAGAGAAGCGTTTCTCGAGGCTATGGAAAGCGCGCCTATCAATGTGCCTATTTCCGGCGGCGTAAATTATGCCAACGGTCAAAGAATCGGTTTGGACGGCATGAGCTTTGTTAAGTATGTCAGACCTACCGAGGCAGGTGCGGCAGCTTCCACGGGAACATTTGTGAATGTTATCGGAATGCAGTCTATCGACCAGATACTCGGCGAACTCGGCGACGCAGAATAATTCTGTCAGACAAAATGCAGTAAAAGGGGAGGGTTTCCTCCTCTTTTATTGCTAAATTCTTTAATTTAAAAGCTTTGATATAGTTGAACGTGAAGCCGCGTTTTTTGAGTATGCGGGCTTATCGGCAAGCGCGTCGATGCGTCCGCAAATTTAAAAAATTCGAGAGAGGTAAATTTATGTCGGAGTTTTTGTTCAAAGGAAAAAAAGTTTATTACGAGCTGCACGGGGAAGGGGAACCCATCCTTGTGCTTAACGGAATCATGATGTCTACGGAAAGCTGGAACGCCTTCAAGCCTTCTTTTTCCAAAGACAACCTTCTGATTCTTGTGGACTTTTTCGATCAGGGCAGAAGCGACAGGCTGGATTTCGAGTACAAACACGATTTGCAGGTGGATTTGCTCAAAGCCCTGCTCGAACACATAAAAATCGACAGGGTAAACGTGGTGGGCATTTCCTACGGCAGCGCAGTCGCGCTGCAATTCGTGCTGAAATATCCCAGATGCGTCAGACGGCTGTGTCTGTTCAACGGCGCGGCGCGTACAAGCAGCTGGCTTACGGAAATAGGCTGGGCGTGGAACGAAGCCGCAAAGCTCGGAAGCGGCAGAGATTATTATTACACGACAATCCCTCCCGTTTACTCCACGTATTTTTACGAAAGGCGTCTTGACTGGATGAAAAACCGCGCCAAAAAGCTTATTCCGTATTTTGACAGAAAGGACGTTCAGGAGAGCCTAATCAGACTGACAAACAGCTCCGAGGGCTACGACGTTTCCGACCGTCTGGGAGAAGTCGAGTGCCCTACGCTGATTGTGAACGCTACCGACGACGTTCTTATTCCGCTTGTGGAGCAGACAAGACTTCACGATGGCATAAAAAACAGCGAAATGGTGATTATCCCCAAGTGCGGTCACGCAAGTATGTATGAAAAGCCAATGCTGTTTTCAAGCCTTGTGCTCGGTTGGATAAACGTCAAAGACGAGGATTACGAATCTATTTTCGCTTAAAAGGAGGGAATAGGAAATGGAAATTTACGACAAAAAGTTTGTGGAACTCGGCAACGGAGAAAAATACGCGTTCATCGAAACGGGTAAGGGCGCGCCGTTGCTGCTTATTCACGGCAACATGTCAAGCGGCGTGCATTTTTCGCCTATCTTGCCCGCCCTTGCCGAAAAATTTCATTGCTTCGCACCCGATTTGCGCGGCTTCGGCGACAGCAGCTACAACAAACCCTTCGGCAGCCTGAAAGAGCTTGCCGGGGACGTAAAGCTGTTTGCCGACAGAATGGGCTTGAAGGAGGCATACGTCATAGGTTGGTCCACCGGCGGCGGAGTGGCTTTGGAGCTTGCGGCTGCCGAGCCGCAATTTGTCAAAGCCGTTTTTTCCATTGAGGGAGCGAGCCACAAGGGATATCCCATATTCAAAAAAGACGAAAAGGGTATGCCGATAGTAGGCAGTCTTTATTCCTCTCCCGACGAAATGGGAGAAGACCCCGTTCAGGTCAAGCCCGTGAGTCTTGCCTTTGCCGCCAAAAACTTTCAGGCGACGGACGCGCTGTGGAAAGCCACCATATACGTTGTGAACAAGCCCTCTCAGAAGGACAACGAGATACTTATAAACGAGACCATGAAGCAGGTTTGTCTCAACGAGCTGGATTGGTCGCTTGCAAACATAAATATGTCAGACTCGCCCAATTTTTATCAGAAGGGCGACGACACAATTAAAAACGTCGTGTGCCCCTGCGCGTTCACAAGCGGAGAGCTGGACATGGTAGTTCCGCGCTACATGGTCATGGAAAACGTAAACGCGGTGAAAAACAGCAAGCTCTTGGCTTACGAAAAGTGCGGACATTCGCCGCTTGTCGATTGCCCCGACAGACTGATAAAGGACATAACGGAATTTTTTGCCTGACGGCGCAAAGGAGAAACGGAAGCTTCCGTTTCTCTTTTTTTCTTTGCTTTCGGGTGCCGTGCAATGACTTGATAAGCTGCGCGAATTATGCTAAAATATAAGAAGATTGTTTGAAGCGGGGTATTCCATGAAAACAGGTATTGTCGCTCCCTCCCGACAGGAGCTTGAACCTTTTTTGAAGCGTTGCGAAAACGTAGAGGCAACAAAGCGCAGCGGTTTTGAGTTTTTTACCGCCACGCTTTTCGACAAGGAGCTGGTTTGCGTCATCTGCGGCATATGCAAAACAAACGCCGCGTGCGCTACGCAGGCGCTTTTGGACGGCTTTGACGTAAGCCGTGTGTTTCTGCTGGGCGTGTGCGGAGCAATCAGTCCCTCCCTTAAAATAAAGGACACGATTGTGTGCACCTCTGTGGCTCATCACGACGTGGAGCAAAGTATTTTGACGCAAAACGAACCGCGCTTTGCTTCGGCTGCGTTTGAGTGCGACAAAACACTGCTCAACGCCGTGCAGAGGGCGGAGCTCAACGGGCTTCCTTACGGTGTGAAGCTCGTTTACGGAAAGGAGGTTACCGGCGAGTCGTTTGTGGACAGGGAGGGGCGCGAGCAAATCGTCGCGGCGCATTCCCCGTTGGGCGTCGACATGGAAACGGCGGCGGCGGCGCAGGTGTGCGCGCTCAACCGCGTGCCTTTTCTTGCGCTGCGCACCGTGACGGACACGCCTTTTGAAAGCGGTCTGGAAGTGTTCGGCAAAAATCTTGCAAGCGCTTCGGAAATATGCGCTTTGGCTCTGTATGAAACGCTGAAACAGCTGTGACGGAGTAGATATGCACAAGGTTGTTATTGCACCAGATTCGTTCAAGGGAGTTTTGAGCGCAAGAGAGGTGTGCGACATAATCAGCTATAAAATAAACAGGCATTATCCCTTTTGCCAAATTGTCAAAGTGCCTGTCGCGGACGGAGGAGAGGGAAGTATCGAGGCTTTTCTCTGCGCAAAAAACGGAAAAAAGATTTTTTGCGACGTCAAGGGCGCAAACGGCGAAACCTTAAACTGCTATTTCGGCATTTTTGAAAAAACCGCGGTGGTGGAAGTGGCTCAGGCGGTGGGGCTGAGTCTGCCTACGCGCGCGCCCGCGCTTTCGGGTACTACCTACGGCGTGGGACAGCTTATCGGTCAGGCTGTCAAAATGGGCGTGGAAAAAATACTTCTGTGTCTTGGAGGAACAAGCACCGTGGACGCGGGCTGCGGGATGGCTGCGGCTCTCGGCGCAAAGTTTTACGACAAGGAGTTTAGGGAATTTCTGCCTGTGGGCAAAAATCTGTGCGAAATCAGGTCGGTGGATTTTTCCGCGATGCGCCGCCTGTTGGGGCTTGTCAGAATCAATGTTTTGTACGACGTGGACTGCAAGCTGTGCGGCGACGAGGGGGCGGCGGCGGTGTTCGGTCCGCAAAAGGGACTTACGCCGTCCGAAATTTCCTTTGCGGACAAAAATCTTGCTCATTTTGCCGAAGTCGTAGGTCAGGCTTGCGGCTTTCGCCCCGAAGAAATCAAAGGCGGCGGCGCGGCGGGAGGTATGGGCGCGGGCGCAAAGGCGTTTTTCAACGCCGACATGAATCGGGGCATAGACGCCGTGCTGGAAACGATAAATTTCAATTCTCTCATACGAGACGCGGATTTGATTATTACGGGAGAGGGGCGGCTGGATTCGCAAAGCGTTTACGGCAAGGCGCTGAGCGGCGTTTGCCGCGCGGCAAAGAGGATGAACGTGCCCGTCGTGGACATCGTGGGCGAAGTGGGCGCCGTGGACAGAGAGCAGCTTTACAGATTCGGTCTTACCGCCGTTTTTGCGCTCAACAACGATATAAACTGCGGAAACGCCAAGGAAAAGAGTACGCTTGCCTTGTCTGCGCTTACAGACGAAATTCTCAACCTTTGGTCAATCGGTAACAGAGCGGACAACGCAAGGAGCTTTAACAAAATATGAAAAAAATCGCGGTGTTGACAAGCGGCGGAGACGCGCCGGGAATGAACGCCTGCATCAGGGCGGCGGTTCGTTTCGGGTTGTCAAAAAACATGGAGATGTACGGAGTCATGCGCGGGTACGAGGGGCTTTTAAAGGGCGACATATTCCGCATGTTCCGTCATTCCGTCACCGACATAATACAGCGCGGCGGCACGATTTTGAAAACCGCCCGCAGCGAAAGATTTTTCGATGAGGAAGGGCGCAAAGAGGCTCGGGACAGACTTGCCGCTCTCGGAATAGAGGGGCTTGTGGTCATCGGCGGCGACGGCAGCTTCAACGGCGCGGCAAAGCTCGCTTGCGAGACGGATATAAAGGTCGCCTGCATTCCCGGTACGATAGACAACGACTTGAATTACACCGACTATACGTTGGGCTTCGACACGGCGGTGAACACCGTGCTGAACGCGGTAAACAACATACGCGACACCATGTCCTCCCACGACCGCGCGTGTATCGTGGAGGTTATGGGACGCAGCTGCGGAGACATTGCCCTGTTTTCGGCAATCGGCGGCGGCGCGGACGCCGTTGTAACGCCCGAAAAAGGACTTGACCTTGACGCGCTTGCCGCACAGTTGAAACAGGGCGAAAAGCTCGGAAAGTCAAGCAACATAATTTTGCTTAGCGAGGGAGTGTGCTCCGCCCAGTCTCTCAAAGAACAGCTTGCCGCCGTCACGGACATGACTTTAAGGACGGTGACTCTCGGTCACGTTCAGAGAGGAGGCTCTCCTTCGTTGAGAGACAGACTGCTTGCCGCCCGTTTCGGAGTCAAAGCAATCGAGTGTCTCATTGCGGGAAAAAAGGCGGTTGCCGTGGGCGTAAGAAACGAAGAAATCGTGGCGGACGACCTGCAAAAGGCTCTCGCTTATCCTGCGGCGGACAGAAGCGAGCTGTTTAAAGTGTGCGAAATCCTCTGCCGATAGAACATGAAAGGACAAAACAAATGAAAAATCCGACATACATTGCCGATATGCTTTACAGATACGCCCGAAAGCGTCCTTTGAGACTGCATATGCCGGGACACAAGGGACGTATGGGCAAGGATATATTCGACTCCCGTTTGGATATAACGGAGCTGGGCTTTTCCGACGATTTGCGAAACTCGGGCGGGGCGATTCTCGAAAGCGAAAGGCTTTGCGCGAGGCTTTACAAAACCAAGCGCGCGCTGTACACGGTAGGCGGAGCGACGAGCGGCGTTCACGCGTTTGTAGCTGCTTCAAAGGGAAAAATTCTTACCGACTCCTCCTGCCACGTTTCGGTGGACAACGCCGCCGAAATTTTCGGAAAAACGCTTGTAAAGCTGGAAAAACCCAAATTTTCCGCACTGAGTTTGGATGATGTAAAGCGGGCGATAGACAACGACGGCGAAATAGGCACGGTGCTTTTGACGAGTCCCGACTATTTCGGTTTGTGCGCTCCTCTTGAAAAAATACGCGACTATCTTGCCGAAAAAAATATCATGTTTTTTGTGGACGGGGCGCACGGCGCGCATTTCGGTCTGGACGACGAACATCTGCCCGCTTGCCCCGCGAAATTTTGCGACGCGGCGGTGGTGTCCTGTCACAAGACGCTTCCCGCGCCTACCCAAACGGCGGCAATCCTGACAAACAGCGATATTTTGGCGGACGAGCTTAAAAAAAAGCTGAATATGCTCTGCACCACAAGTCCGAGTTACATTCTTCTTGCAGGGCTTGACAGAGCAATCGCCTATTGCGGCGAGCGTGCGCAAAAAAGGCTTGCAGAGCTTTACTATTGGCTGCTGGTGTTGAAATTCAGGCTTGCGCTTCTTGACGTGCCCGTGCTGGAAAACGACGACTTCACGCGAATAGTCATGGACATGAGCGTGTGGGGAGTATCGGGGAAAGCCGTCTTTGAATATCTGTGCAAAAAAAATATTTTCGCGGAAATGTACTGCGACGACAAGGTGGTGCTGTTGTTTTCCATGAAAAACGACAGATGGGACGTAAGGCGGGTAATAAACGCAATGTCGCGTCTGTCAAAAAACAAGCCCCCCAAGGAAAAAGCGACGGGTACGGGACCGTTTGAATATCCGACAAAAGAGCAAAATCAATTATGAACAAATTTGTTACATTCGAGGGCTGCGACGGCGTGGGAAAAACGGCGCAGCTCAAAAAGCTGAAAATTTACTGCGACGCCTTTAAGCCCGACGTCGTTTTTACGAGAGAGCCGGGCGGGAGCGCAGTGGCTGAAAAAATCAGGGGAGTCATACTGGACGCGGGCAACGCGGGCATGACGGATATGTGCGAAGCGTTTTTGTACGCCGCCGCGCGCGCCCAACACTTGAACGATATTGTGCTGCCCGCGCTCAAAGCGGGAAAAACCGTTTTCTGCGACAGGTATGTGGATTCTTCTCTGGCTTATCAGGGAGCGGGGCGCGGTTTGGGCATAGAGCGCGTGTGGCGTCTTAACCTGTTGGCGACGGACGGAGTTATGCCCGAATGCACCGTTTTTTTCGATTTGCCTCCCGACAAATGCTTTGAACGAAAGGGCGGCGCGGACTGCTCTGACAGAATCGAAACGGGCGGAAGGGATTTTCATATGAGAATTTACGACGGTTACAGAGAGCTTGCCGCGCGTTGGCCCGAAAGATTCGAGGTTGTGGACGCTTCGGGAACGATTGACGAAATTTTCTCCGACCTGACGGCACGTCTCAAAAAACGCGGAGTTTTGTAATGGACGGAGTGGTCATGGATTTTCTGCTTTCGGACGCCATTTTCGGCGAGCTTAGAAAGCAGTTCGGAGAGTCGCGCGCGGCGCACGCTTTTCTTTTGGAGTGTCCCGACGCTTATTTGCGGAGGGACGCGTTAAGACTTCTTTCGGCTTTTGCAGTCTGCCGCGACGGCGGCTGTCTTGTTTGCCCCGATTGCAGACGCGCGCTCAAAGGCGTGCACTGCGACGTAAAGTTTCTGCCCTTTGACGCGGAAAAGGGAAAAATCACCGTCGCGGACACGGACAAGCTGATTGAAGACGTGCCGCTCAGACCTCTTAACGCAAAGAACAAGGCTTATCTGTTGGACGCTTCTTTAAGCGCGGGACGGGAGGAGTGGCAGAACAAGCTTTTGAAAACATTGGAGGAGCCGCCTGAAAACACCTTTATTTTTATTGCGACGGCAAACGCGGAATCTCTTTTGCAGACGGTAAAAAGCCGTTGCGAAATTTTGCGAATAGGCGGCATGGAAAAAGAGAAAATTTTCGACGCGCTTTGCTCGCGCGGCATTGACGAAAAAACCGCGCGTTTTGCTTCGGGCATTTGCGGCGGGCAGCTTTCCAAGGCGGTTGCAGTTGCGGAAGACAAGAAATTCATCGATACCGCGCGTTTTGCAGTCGATTTTTTCGCAAGGCTTAAAAACACCAAAAAAACTCCGCCGTTTATTGCGGAGCTAAACAGGAGAAAGGACTCCGCCTTGCTTTTTTACGAAATGGCGGAGTTGATTATGAGGGACGCGGCGGCGATTTCCTGCGGTTTGGAAACCGCGTTGCCCGACGAGTTCAAGGAGCAGCTTGAAGTCATTGCCGCGGATTATTCGCCCGAAGCAGCCGCAAGCGCGGTCGGGCATATAGAATACGCCAAGCGCAGAACGGACAGCGGAGGAAACTTTGCGGTTGTCGCGGACGAGCTTGTTTTGAAAATATTGGAGGACAAATACAGATGCCGGAGATAATAGGCGTTAAATTCAGAACGGTGGGCAAGGTATATTATTTTGCTCCGAACGATATAGCTTTCGAGGTAGGCGACGGCGCGATAGTGGAGACGGCGCGCGGATTGGAATACGGCGACGTCGTGACTGCAAACAAGGAAGTCCCGCAAAGCGAAATCGTGGGTACGTTGAAGCCCGTCGTGCGCAAAGCAAACGCCAAGGACAAGGAAAAGCATTTAAAAAACGAAAAACGCAAGGCGGAGTGCATGGTCAAGGCACGGGAAAAGATAGAAGAGCGCAAGCTTGACATGAAGTTGAAAGATGTGGAGTTTACTTTCGACGGCAGCAAAATCATATTTTATTTTTCGTCGGAGTCGCGCGTGGATTTCAGAGAGCTTGTAAAGGACCTTGCGTCTATTTTCCACGCGAGAATAGAACTCAGACAAATAGGCATAAGGGACGAAACAAAAATGTTGGGAGGACTCGGTCCGTGCGGCAGAGCGTGCTGCTGCAATCAGTTTCTCAAGGATTTCGAGCGCGTGTCGATAAAAATGGCGAAAACTCAGGGGCTTTCGCTCAATCCCGCAAAAATCAGCGGTCTTTGCGGCAGACTCATGTGCTGTCTCAAATACGAAAACAATCATTATACGGAAACCGCAAGACTTATGCCCAAGGTGGGCAGCGAGGTGGTTACGCCCGACGGACGCGCCCGCGTTGAAAGCGTGAATCTGCTTAAAAAGAGCGTGCTTGTGAAAATCGTGAACGGCGACGCGGTGGAGTTCAAAACTTTCGACGTTGCCGACGTAAAGGCAAAAAAGACCATAGCCGAAGACGTGGACGACACGGTTGCCGACGAAGAAATTAAATCGATTTTGGATTGATTTTTGTTGACATTTGAAATGCTCGGCATTATAATATCCGTACAAAGTATTTTTACAAGGAGATACGTATTATGGCTTACAAAATCGGTTCTGAGTGCATTTCTTGCGGTAGCTGTCAGGCTACCTGCCCCGTCGGCGCAATCAGTCAGGGTGCGGATAAATTCGAGATAAATCCCGAAGTTTGCATCAGCTGCGGAGCGTGCGCCGCACAGTGCCCCGTGAGCGCAATCAGCGAGGAATAACACGGTTTTAAAGTCCGCCACAAGGCGGACTTTTTTATTGCCTCAAAACAGCCGACGCGCTGTTGACCTGTCCTGCAAAAAAATGTTATAATCGATTTATGAACGATTTGAAGCCGGACGAAAGAATAGAGGATTTGCAGTACGGAGGGCTTAAAATAATACAGAGCGCGTCGGAGTACCGTTTTACGACCGACGCCGTTCTGCTTGCAAACTTCGTCAAAGGCGCCAAGGGCAAAACGGTGGTGGAGCTTGGCGCGGGCTGCGGAGTCATATCGGTGCTGATTTCAAAAAAGCAGCGTCCCGCAAGACTTGTCGCCGTGGAAATACAGCCTGTTATGTACGACCTTTTGGAACGCAACGTAAAGCTCAACGGACTTGACATAGAGACCGTTTGCGCGGATATGCGCGACGCCGAAAATTTTGTAAACGGCGCGGACATTGTCGTATGCAATCCTCCGTACCGCGCATTGAACAGCGGCGAGGGGCAAATCAAGGAAAGTATAAAAAACTGTCGGCACGAAACACTGATAGACCTTTTCGGAGCGGCGGGGGCTGCGTCGTCCGTTCTGAGGTTTAACGGAAGCTTTTTTCTCGTGCATCAGGCGGAGCGCTTTGCGGACGTGGCTTGCGCCTTGCGCGCCAACGGAATGGAGCTAAAAGAGGCGTGCCTGATTAAGTCATTTTCGGGACAAGTCCCCAAGCTCGCTCTGTTTAAAGCCGTCAAAGGGGGAAAGGTGGGGTTAAAATGGCTTCCCGACCTTGTGGTGTTTGACGAGAACGGCGGCTACACGCCCACCGTCAGACGCTTGTACGCAATGGACGAACAGTAAGGAGGAAATTTTTTTGGTTTATTTCGTAGCGACGCCTATCGGAAATCTCGGGGAAATAACGTCCCGAGCGACGGAGGTTTTGAAGTCTGCGGACGTGGTTTACTGCGAGGACACGCGCCGCAGCGCTCTTTTGTTGAAGCATATAGGCTCGTCGGCTCCGACAAGGAGCTACCACAAATTCAACGAGGAGCAGCGCTTAAAAGAAATTTTGCAAGCGGCGCGCGAAGGAAAGAACATTGCGATTGTTTCCGACGCGGGTATGCCGTGCGTTTCCGACCCGGGACGCGTTTTGGTAAACGCTCTGATAAAAGACGGCTTAAAGTATACCGTCGTCAGCGGAGCAAGCGCGTTTCTCAACGCTTTTGTTTTGAGCGGCTTTGCCGCGCCTTTTACCTTTGTCGGTTTTCTGCCCGAAAAAAAAGTTGACAGAGAAAGACTTATGCAAAGAGTTGCGTCCTTGTCCGCAATGATTTTTTACGCGGCGCCTCACGACGTCAACGAAAATCTCGGTTATCTGTACGAAAGGTTGGGAGACAGGAGAGTTGCGGTAATAAAAGAAATAAGCAAAATTCACGAAAAAGTGACTTTTTTCAATCTGTCCGAAGCGCGCGTCGAGGAGCCTCGCGGCGAATACGTGTTGGTGACGGACGGCGCAAATGAGGAAAACGCGCTCAACGGTTTAAGCGTGGAGGAGCACGTTTCGTTTTATGCGGACAAGGGCATGAGCAAAATGGAAGCAATCAAACAGACTGCAAGAGACAGGGGCACGAGCAAGAACGAAATCTACAAACTCTTTTTCAACAAAGACGAAAACAATTGAAACGCAAACTGCAACACGGTTCGACAAAGAAAGACACGGGAGAAAAACTGTGTTTTCAGTCTTTAAAAATCAAGGCTTGATTGCACTTGCAAAAATACAGGCGCTTTGATATAATTTAACAAATGTTGAAAACTCACGAAAGAATAGCGGTGCTGGACGACTTCAAAGGTTTCATGCTGTTCTTTTATATTTTTGTCCAGGTCATGACGCTGCCCAAGACGTTTGCCACGCCCGAATGGTTTGCGCACAGCAAAATCGGCGGACAAGCTTTGCCCTTCTTATCAATAAGCATAAGCGATTTCGGTCCCGCGCTTTTCTTTTTCGTCATAGGCATGGCTGCCGTCTGCGCTTTTGAAAACAGAGTAAAGAGGGACGGACTCAAAGCCGCGCGCAGGCACTATCTCTATCGCAACTTGGCGGTCGTGGGCATTGCCGCCGCTGCGCAGTTTGCGGGCAACGCCTTGTCAGGCTCCTCATACGACTGGAACGCGCTGTCGAGCGTGGGGTTTGTCGGCGTTTTGATGTATCCCTTTTTGAGAAAAGGAACCTGGTTTCGTCTTTCCTCCGCCTGCGTCCTGCTTGCGTGGTATCAGCTTTTCCGTAGCGAGCTGTTTGCCCTTTTGGGAGGAAACGAGGGAGGCATTGCCGCCTGCTTCGGTTATCTGGGGCTGACGCTGCTTGCTTCCGTGCTGTCCGATTTGCTGAAAAAGGAGCTTATGCTTTACGGCGCGGGAGTGGTTTGCCTGGGAGTCGCCGCTACTGTTGCGCATTTTGTTTTGCCTCCCGTTTTCAGAGAGTACAACGTGTCGTATGTTCTGATGTCTTTGTTTGTGATTTCGTTGCTGTTCTACGGCTTTGCGGTAGTCAATTCCTTTGTGAAAAAGAACATACCTTACGTCAACTCGGTGGGAAAAAGTTTGTTGTTCTTTTTTGTACTCACCTACGGGAGCACTTTCTTGTCAAGACAGCTAATCAAAGCGCCTCTGACGCTTGCCGGCTGCATAATACTTTCCTGCATTATTTTCACGGTTTATTGCTTTATTGCAGGAGAGCTTGAACGCAGGAATATAGTTATAAAATTGTAAAGGAGAAAAATTATGGAAGAAAAGCAAGTCGAGACTGTCGGAAACGACGCCGAATATGCGGACGGGACTCAAGTTCCCTTAGCAGCGCAGACGGAAGTCAAGGAAAACAAAATTGTCGCAATCGGGCGCAGCCGCGCGCTGGACAACGTGAGAGGATTTATTATTATCATGCTTGCGCTAAACAGCGTGTACGCCAAGCTTATGCCTGTTGCCAATCCTTTGGCATGGCTCGGACACGCAAACATAAACCCCTTCAACAGTATGCCGCAATACGGAATTTATCTTGCGGACTTCGGCGCGCCTATATTCATGCTGTCTATGGCGTTTGCCGCGGTGATAAGCTACAACAAAACGGTGTCGGCAGAGGGACGCGGGAAAGCAAACGGGAAATTTATGCGGCGTTATTTGGCGCTCATTGGCGTCGGATGCGCTTATGTTCTGATTTACAAATTCATAGAAATTTTTACCGGCGGCGACGGAATATACAGGGGCAATCTCAATGTCCTTATCATATACGGCTTTGCGGGACTCATTTCCATGATTTTTTTCCGTCTGAAAAAATATTGGCGGCTTGGTGCGGGCGTCGCGCTCATAATCGCGTTTCAATGTCTGCATTTCATCGACAAGGCAATGCATTACACCGTGAGCACGGAGTTCGGCGGTCTAATCGGTTCTGTCGGCTGGGCGGGATTTTTCCTTATCTGCACCTACTTCGGAGAAACCTATTTTTCCCGCGAGAGAAAGGAGTTTTATATAGCGGTCGGGGGAAGCGCGATTGTCGCAGCGCTCTTTGCGTTGGGCTTTTTCCTGACAAAGGACGGCGATATTCTGACCGACCTCGCGGCGCGTTTCTTTACGCTTAACCGTCTGATGTATTCTGCCTTTTATCTGTTCCTTACGCTTTTTACAAGTCTTGTGTGCTTCGCGTTCTTCGATTTGGTTTCCCGCGACAAAAAGATTATGTTTCTTACAGCGTGGGGGAGAAGTCCGCTTTTCTTCTATCTGTACGGATATGTGCTTTACCTTATTTGTTCGTTTTTGCCGAAAAGCTGGGTCATGTACGCGGTTTCCATTGTTTTCACTCTGGCGGCAATGATGGGCGTGGCTTATATTTTTGAAAAGAAAAATATCAAAATCAGTATCTGATTTTCAATTTTGCTTGTACAAAAAGCCGCACGAAATATTCGTGCGGCTTGTTTTTTTGCGCCTGTCTTAATCGTCAAAGACTCTTTTTGAGTATTTCGCGTATTTCGCTTTTGTCCAGAGTTTTGTAACCACCGTCCATAATCAGCACGCTGTCCGCAATATCGTTTATACTGCTTTCGGACGCGCCCAGCTCGGTTATGTTCATCACAAGCCCGATTTTTTTCATCCAGCTCTCCATTTTTGCCAAGCCTTCGAGAGCCGTCTGCTCGTCCGTCTTACCCTGCGGGTCGACGTTCCAGACGTTGACGGCGTATCTTCTGAATTTTTCGAGACCGTAAGGGAGAATATGGCGGTAGTAGGGCAGAGAGACCGCCGAAAGCGTCATGCCGTGCGCCGCGTCCGTATGCGCGCCGACTGCCTGTCCGAGCATATGCACCTCCCAGTCGGTTGATTTTCCTTTCGCCACCAGCGTGTTCAGCGCCCAGGTCGCCGTCCACATAATGTTGCTGCGCGCCTCATAGTCCAACGGGTTTTTCACCGCCGCTTCGGCGCTGTTTATCAGCGACTTCAAAAGACCTTCCATGATATAGTCCGACGTATTGTCGTCCGTCCCCGAAAAATACTGTTCGAGTATGTGGGACATGATGTCGTAAATGCCCGAAATCATCTGATAGCGGGGCACCGTCATGGTAAACTCCGGATTGAGCACGGAGAATTTGGGAAAAACATTTTCTCCGAAAACGTGACCTATTTTAAGCTTTTTCTCGCGGTTGGTGATGACCGAGCCGCCGTTCATCTCGCTGCCCGTGCCCGCCATGGTCAAAACGCATCCGACAGGCACTATGGGATTGTCAACGTCCTCGAATCTGTCGAAATATTTGTCCCACGCGTCCTCGTTGCAGAAAACCGATACGGACACCGCTTTGGCATAGTCGCACACCGAGCCGCCGCCCACCGCAAGCAGCAGGTCGGCTTTTGCCTCGCGCGCCTTCTCTACTCCGTCCCTGAGTTTTTCCGCCGTGGGATTGGGCATAACGCCGCCGTCCTCGAAAATTTCCTTGCCGTTGCGTTTGAGAATTTCAACCACTTTGTCGTAAATTCCGTTTTTCTTGATGGAGCCGCCGCCGTATATGAGCATAATGTTTTTGCCGTAACGCGGAAGCTCCTTGTTCAGTCCGTCGAGAGCATTTTTCCCGAAATACAGTTTGGTGGGATTGCAGTAAGTAAAGTTTCCAAGCATATTTTTTCACTCCTTTTGACGTTTTTTATCTGATAAAATCGGTTCTCGCGGTTTTTTCGTTCTGCGGAGCGTCCAAGCCCGCTTTTCTGCCCGCTTCTATACATTTGATGAGCCAAGCCATGTTTCTTGCGAGATTTCTCATGGTCTGCATGCCTTCTTCGTCCTTTTTCGTCTCTTCCGGTAAACTTCCGTGCACTATGTTCCAATAGGTGGAGGAGACTATCGGCATCTGCGAAATTGACGGATATTTGTTCAGCACGTCGAAAGACGCCGTCGTGCCTCCCCTGCGGGCGGAAGCGACTACCGCCGCAGGCTTGTGCTCGAAGCAACCGCGCGCCGCGTAAAACATTCTGTCCAGCGCGGACAGAATGCGCCCGCTCGGATGCGCAAAGTAAACGGGCGTGCCGAAAATAAATCCGTCCGCAGTCTTTGCCTTTTCTATCCAATCGTTTACGCAGTCGTTTTGAAACACGCAGCGGTTGGTCTTGGCGCAAACTCTGCACCCGATGCAATCCGCAACGGGCGCCGCTCCGATTTGCAGGATTTCCGTTTCTACACCTTCTTCGTTTAAAATCCTCGCCGCTTCCGAAAGAGCGGTAAAGGTGCAGCCGTGTTCTCTGTTGCTGCCGTTGAAAAGCAATACTTTCATATTTTTCTCCTTGCATTGCCGAAAAAACAGCCGACAATTTTTACAGCTAAATTATACAGCCGAGTAAAATATCCTGTCAAATACCTTTTTTCTATGATTATCCAATACATTTTTTTATAACGCAAACAGCGGAGGGCTTTTGCCCTCCGCTGTTTGCGAAAAACGTCGAATTTCGACGCTGGCGGAGACGGTGGGATTCGAACCCACGTGCCGGTTGCCCGACAACACGATTTCGAGTCGCGCTCGTTATGACCTCTTCGATACGTCTCCGTAAATTTTTAAAATCCTTTATATTATACCCGACATTGATTTGTTTCGCAAGCGTTTGACCGAAAAAATTAAAATTGAGGAGAGTAGGGGATAGCCGCAAAAAAGTGGAAGCTTTCTTGTGGGAGACGCGTTTATTTGAAAAATGCGCGCGCAAGCGGCAGCAAAAAGCTTTTTCTTGCGTAATTTTTGCCAATCAGAGGAATCAAGCGTTGCAGCGTCTGTTCGTTTTCCACAGTTTCGAGTATGCTGTCCTTGTTGCAGAGCTCGACAAGCTCCTGCGGCGGCGGGACGGGCTTTATGTGGGAGTTGAGCGGACAAACAAGCTGACAGATATTGCAGCCTAGCAGTCTTCCGTTCCTTTTCAATGCCGCATTGTTTTCGGGAGTGTCGGCGTATTCCTCCTGAATTTGTCTTAAACATTTGTTTTTTATAAAGCCGTCGGGGACAAGCGCGTCCTGCGGGCAGGCGGCGACACACAGTCCGCAGCGGGTGCAAAGGGGGTGGGAAACGGCGGGAATCGAAGAAAAAAACTCCGTTTCGGCGCCTTCGACGAACGCCGTTGCAACAAAGAAAAAGCTGCCGTATTCTTTCACGAAGCACAGACCGTTCATTCCGTAATCGGCAAGCCTGTATTTGTCGAGAAGTTGTTTTATGTCGGTGCGGCGGTAGCGTTTGGCGTCAAGTCCCTTAGCTTTCAGGCTTTGAAGCAGCTGCAAATTTTCAAAATATACTTTGTTGGACGTTATATAATAGCTGTCTATTTTGAGGCAGTCGGGAAACTCGGAATAATCGTAAGGAGAATAAGGCGCGAAATACATGATGAGCGCGCCGCCCTCAATCGGCAAAAGCGCGTAGTGTTTTATGCCGTGCAGGCGCATAACTTCCGAAACAATTTCATTCATACCGTTATTTTACCACAAACGACGGCAATCGGCAAAAATTTTGACGCTGTTACTTTTAAACCTTTGAATTTATTTCGGAAATGTGTTAAAATAAATTTGTTTGAAAGACCCCCTTGCCAAAGGCTCGGCGGGTCGCTTTGGGTTATTTTCAAAAAATCGGGAGGAAAACAAAATGTATCTTGTAGTCGGTCTGGGCAATCCCGACAGGCAGTACGCCGACACCTTTCACAACGTGGGCTTTCTCGTCGCCGACAGGCTTGCCCGATTGCTCGGCGCAAGCTTCGACAAGGGCGAGTGCAGGGCAATATGCGCCCACGCGCGTCTGTGCGGCGAAAAGGTGATTGTTGCAAAACCAATCACGTATATGAACCTGTCGGGAGAAAGTTTGAAAGAGCTGGTAAAAAAATATAAAATAGAGCGCGAAAAATGCGTTGTGGTTTACGACGACGCGGATATGCCTTTGGGCGCGATAAGACTGAGAAAAAGCGGCAGCGGAGGCAGCCACAACGGAATGAAAAACATTATCGAAAATATGCGCACCGAAGATATATTCAGAGTGCGCGTAGGCATAGGACGTCCGCAGAACGACAGAATGGAACTCAAAGATTACGTGTTGGGCAAAATAAACGACGGGCAGAGGACGCTTCTCGAACCGGCGCTTGAAAACGCCGCGCAGGCATTGAAAATGTTTGTGTCGGGCGCGGACGCGGACGCCGTTATGCGGACGTTCAACAAAAGGGAAAAGAAAACTCCCGTATCACAAACAGATGCTGAACAGACTGAATAAATTGTCGCGGTATCCCGCGTATAAAGAAATCCTCGACTGTCTGCGGAGCGGAAAGCGCACCGCGGCTTTCGGAGTCTGCAAATATGAAAAATTTTTTGTCGCGGGAGGTCTTGACGGCTTTCCCGTATATGTCGCGCCCGATTTCGTATCCGCGCAGGAAGCCTTGCGCTGTCTCAACGATTTGACGGGGGGCGGCTTCGTTTACATTCCTTACAACGAGGACACTCTTCTGTTCAGGCAGGGAACGGGGCGGTTGCGTATGGAAATCAACTCCGCTCTCGACAAAATTCTGTCGGGCGCGAGGGGCGCGGTGCTTGCAGCCGATGCTCTTGCGGCGCGCTATCCCGATAGGAATGCGTTTGAGAGAGGACGTCGCACGCTGAAAAAGGGAGATACGGTGTCCGTTTCTTTTCTTGCGCGGTTTCTTTCGGAAAACGGTTTCAAACGCGTTTCCGCGGTGGAAAAAGCGGGAGAGTTTTCGATAAGAGGGGATATTGCGGATATATTTACGCCCGATTACGATTCTCCCGTGCGGCTTGATTTTTTCGACGATGAAATCGAAAGCATAAAGCTTGTCGACAAAGAGACGTTCAGGTCGGGCGAGGAGCTTGACGGCGTTTCTTTATATCCGTTGTTTTCCGTGCCTAAGGGCGAGGAGCAGAAGTCCGTCGCAAAGTCGCTTGTCGACTCCTCCGCGAAACAGAAGCTGTCCGCCGACGCGCGCGCAAGGCAGGGCGCGCTGCTTGACGAGATGCTGCCGTCGCTTGAAAACGGAACTGCGGACAACGGATGGCTTATGCCTTTTTTCCCTTGCTCCGACCTGTCGGAATTTCTGCCCCAAAACGCGGTCATGGTTTGGGACGAGCCGAAAATGCTTTCGGACAAACTCAACAGAACCTACGACGAGTTTTTTATGCGGATAGCCAATCTTTTGGCGGTCGGCGAAATTTTGCCCGAGCATACCGCGCAGCTTGTGCCGCGCGAAAAAGTTTTTGACAATTTTTTGTCTTTTTCACAGCTTGCGTTGATGAGTATTGCGGGCTCCGACACGTTTTTCAATCCGACTGCGGCTGTTTCTCTCAAATCCACGCCGCTGTTCAATTACAAATTCAACATACGCCAGCTCGGAGAGGATATAAAGCGGTGGAAACTCAACGGCTACAAGGTCGGCGTTTTCTGCGACGACCTTGCGCGCGGGCAAAGGCTTGCCGAGGCGTTGGGCGAGGCGGACTGTCAGGTAACCGTTTCTTCAAAAGAGCCGGACGAGCTTGGCGAAAACACGGTTATAGCCGCGCGCCTTGCGAGAGGCTTTGTAAGCCACTCCAACAAAATCGCCCTTGTCGGCGGCGACGACGTATTTTCCAAGCCCGTCGGACAAAACGCCCGCAAACTTGCCAAAAAACGCGACAAGGTTTTTCTTTCGCTGGAAAAAGGCGACTACGCGGTTCACGAGGTGCACGGGATAGGTCTTTGCGACGGCGTGCACACTCTCACGGGCAGCTTCGGCACCAAGGATTTTATCAAGCTGCTTTTCCGCGACGGCGAAGCCGTTTACGTGCCGGTTGAAAATACGGATATGCTGAGCAAGTACGGCGGAGGGGAAAGCGCGCCTCGTTTGAGCCGTCTCGGCGGTGCGGAGTTTGAAAAGGTCAAAGCCAAAGTCAAAAGCAATCTTAAAGAAATGGCAATCGACCTTTTGAAGCTGTACGCGGCGCGCCGCAATTCGAGAGGCTTCGCATACAAAACAGACGAATATCTGGACGAGGAGTTTGCCGCCGCATTCCCTTTCACGGAAACGGACGACCAACTCAAATGTATAGAGGAAATAGACGCCGATTTGAAAAGCACGCGCATTATGGACCGTCTTTTGGTGGGCGACGTGGGCTTCGGCAAAACGGAAGTTGCCATGCGCGCCGCTTTCAAGGTGGTTTCAAACGGATTTCAGGCGGCTTTTCTCGCACCCACGACAATACTTGCCGAGCAGCACTACAACACCCTCAAACAGCGCATGGAGCATTTTGACGTAAAGGTGGCGTGTCTAAACCGTTTCAGAACCGCCGCCGAGCAGAAGAAAATTATAAAAGAGCTGTCGGAGGGGAAAATAGACATAGCGGTGGGCACCCACAGGCTTTTAAGCAAGGACGTCAGGTTTAAAAATCTCGGACTTTTGGTGCTTGACGAGGAGCAGCGCTTCGGAGTGGAGGACAAGGAAAAGCTTAAAGTCATTAAAACGGGCGTGGACGTGCTTACCATGTCGGCAACTCCTATTCCGCGCACGCTGCATATGGCTCTGACGGGCATGCGCGACATAAGCACGATTGCCACGCCGCCCAAGGAGCGCGTCGCGGTGGAGTCTTACGTCACGGCGCAGTCCGACGCGCTGATAAGGGATATAATACTGCGCGAATTCAACAGGCAGGGGCAGGTTTTTCTCGTTTACAACAGGGTGGAAACGATAGACTTGTTCGCCGCGCGACTCAAAAATTTAGTGCCCGAGGTCAAGATTGCCGTCGCTCACGGTCAGATGAACGAGGTGGCGCTGGAAAACAATATTTACAAATTTTCCCGAGGGCTTTTCGACGTTCTGGTATGCTCGACGATTATTGAAAACGGCATAGATATGCCCAACGCCAATACTTTGGTCGTTTGCGACGCGGACAGGCTGGGGCTGAGCCAACTCTATCAGCTGCGCGGCCGCGTCGGGCGCGGAAGCCGTCTCGCCTTTGCTTATTTTTTGTACAGGGACGGCAAAATACTTTCCGAAACGGCTTACAAGCGGCTGTGCGGCATTGCCGAATACAGCGAGCTTGGCAGCGGCTTCAAAATCGCCATGAAGGACCTTGAAATACGCGGCGCGGGAAACGTGCTCGGCAGAGAGCAGCACGGGCATATGCAGAAGGTGGGCTACGATATGTACGTAAAACTGCTCAACGAGGCGGTAGGCGAAATCGAGGGCAGACCGGTGCAAAAGACGCTCAACACTACGGTCGAGGCGGACGCGGACGCGTATGTTCCCGACGACTATATCGACAAGGACAACAGAATGACGCTTTATCAGCGGCTTGCCGAGCTTACGGGCAAGGAGGAGGCGGACAGGCTTGCGGACGAGCTGAGGGAAATTTACGGAGAGCCGCCGCAGGAGGTTAAAAATCTGCTGGAAATAGCGTTAATCAAGAGACTTGCCTCCAAAGCCGGCTTTGAACGCGTCAGGGTGGACAAAAAAGGCGCGGAGCTGGATTTTGCCGACAAAAAGTATCTTGACAACCCCGCGCTGTTTGCCGAAATGGAGCGCCGCAAAAACACGTGCAGGCTGGACGCAAGCAAAAAATTGTCCGTACAAATCGGCTTCGACGGCAAAAACGCGTCCGCAAATCTGCACAGTCTTGAAAATTTCTTGCTGGCTTTGAGCTGAAATTGTTTTAATACACTTGCAAGAAACGAAAAAGTCCTGTATAATGTTTTGGTATATGGGGACATATACCTTTGCCAAAGGGTAAAAAAGAATTTCGGAGAACATGAAATGACTAAAAAAATTACTCGCTTATTCTGCATCGTTTTAGCGCTGGCGCTTGTCTGCACCTTTGTCGCGGGCTGCTCCATGTTTCAGACAAACGCCGACCGTTACAGAGAAAAGACCGCTTTTAAGGTAGGGGAGCAGACGGTTACCGTCGGAGCCCTCGAGGACTTTATTAACACGAACATGTCAAATTATCTCAATCAGGGCTACGACATTCAGTCCGTTTGGGACGCGCTCATGCCGCAGTTTATCATGAACTACGTGCTGGTGGACATGCTTAAAGAAGATTTGCCGTGGCCCAAGGTCACGCAGACGCATTCCGCCGCTTCCGATTATCCCGATTCGGAATTTCTGAAAAACGAGAACGACATGGAGTTCATCATGAAAACCGTCAAAAACTCGCTTTATCAGTCGCTGGATTCGCTTGTGGAAACGGAGCTTAACAACAAATACGAGCTGAACGCCGCGGAGGAGGAAGAAGAGCGCAAGGAAAACGTAATCCCCGAGGACGAGCTGAATCTGCCCTTGGGCGGGCTTACCCTCAACGACTATGACGACGACATCGAGGGGCTTGACGAGGATTTGGCAAAATACAGACCGGACGACGAGCTGACTGTTGACAGCATACTCAACGGCTACAAATTCGAAGATGAAAACGACCCTCTTTTGCTTTACGCTCTGGCAAAAGTAAACGACAGAATAGCGCGCAACGAGGACACTTCCGACGACGAAAAGGTCGCGTTTACCGCAAAGGAATACATGACGGCGCAGAAAGCGGCTTTCAATTCGCTTACGCGTTCCGTGGAACAAAATTATTACGGTTGGTCTTTGGCGCAATTTATCGATTATCAGATAAAGAGCACCGTTTTCAACCGTCTTGCTCAGGAGTACACCATGGTGTACTACGAGGGTATTGAAACCGAGGGGGAAGGTCAGCAGCTTATTCTTTCCAAACTTGTGGAGAAATACGAAAACCTTAAAGCCGCGCAGGAGGAGGATTTCAGACTCCATCCCACCAAGTTCGAAACCTTTGTTACTTCTCTTTCGGACACGAGCTTTATCTATACCGTGCCCGCGCAGTATGAAAACGAATATGCTTTCGTCAAAAATCTGCTCATATCTTTCAGCGACGAGCAGAAAGCCGTGTTGGAACATTACGGAAACGTATACGGAAAAAACAGCGAGACTTATCTTGCAAAGCGGGACGAGCTTGCGACTCAAATCAAAGCTACGGATTTTAAGAGCGAAAAGGACGAGGACGGAGAGTACGCCAAGCTCGAAAACATCTTTACCATATCGGAAGGAGAGGTTACTTTTGCAGACAGCGTGCTCAAAACGGCTCTCGAAGCCGTGAGCAAGCCGCAGGATTTTGCGGCGCTGATAGACCGTTACAACGAGGACCCCGGCGCGCAGGGCGCTACCTATGATTACGTGGTAAAGGTCAAGGAGCCCGACGCGGCAGGCACGCAGGACAGCTGGGTAGCCGAGTTTTCCGCCGCCTCGCGCGCGGCGATAGCCGAAGGTCAGGGGAGCTACAAAATCGCGGTGACCGATTACGGCGTGCACATAGTCTATTTCACCGATTACGTCAAGGCGGAAACTTTCGACTTTGCAAACGACAGATACACGCAGGGCACCGCCGCGTACAGATTTTTCAAAACCTATTACGACGCGGTCAAGGCTACGGTTTACAACGATATAATGCAGTCGCATTACGACAGCTATTTTGACCAAAACAAAATTTCGGTTGAAAACAAAAACATCAAAAATTTGCTAAAACAGCTTGGCGTGGAGCTGAAATGGCAGCTTTGAAAAACAAGGAGTCGCTTGACGGCTCCTTTCTTTTTAAAAATTTTTTTGACATACGCATAAAATTCTCAAACAGTCAAACACTAATTTTGCTGACAGAGATTCAGGAAAACAAGAGGTGTTTATGTCGCTTGGAATCACACGCAAAATCGACGAGCTTGGTCGCATCGTCGTGCCCAAGGAGCTTAGAAATACGATGAACCTCAAAGAGGGCAGTCTGATGGAAATCACTGCCAACGAGGACAGTATTGTTATGAAAAAGCTTTCTCCTTTGGACAGAGGCAGAGAGTTTGCCGCGCTGATTGCGGACACGCTTTCAAGGCAAACGGACGGAGCTATGGTTTTCGTCGTCAGCGACGACGAAATCGTTGCAAAATGCGGCAAAGGCAGCAGGGATTTGGACGAGATTCCCGAAGCGGTTAAACACCACATCGACAAGCACCGTTATTCGGGCGGCACCGTCGTTGCAGGCACGGGAGACAACGCCGCCGAGTTTGTCGTAACGCCCATTTCGGCGGACGGCGAGCTTTACGGACATCTTGTCACAACGCGGAATTTCTCTCTTTCGGGAGAGTTGAGTAAATTCGCGGCTGCTTTGTTTTCCACTTATCTCGGTTAGCGCTTTATGACGCGGGCGCTTTCGCGCCCGCGTAGGTTTCCCGAAGGGTTTGATTTGTTTTAAAATAGTCAATAATTAAAGTCGGTACATATATTGCGGGAGAATTTTTTGACAACTAAAGACGAGCTCTCTCAATATATTGACAAAACCTCTTCCCCGTCGGGGAAGAGGTTTTTTGATTTTTGTCAATCCGCGTTTTTTTCGTGCAAATACCGCAAAAAACTACATATACTAATCTTATGAAAAAGGGGACAAGAAGAAACAGTTTTCTGCTGGGTGCGGTGGTGCTTTCCGCAGGCGGTTTTATCGCCAAAATTCTGGGCGCGGTGTACCGCATACCGCTTACCAATATGCTGGGCAGCTACGGAATGGGGCTTTATCAGCTTGTATTTCCGATGTATTCTCTGGTGCTGACTTTAAGCGGAGTCGGTTTTTCCATGGCGGTAAGCAAAATGGTCGCCGCCCGCATGGAGCAGGAAAAAACAATTGAAGCAAAGCGCGTTTTTACGAGCGCGCTGATTATTCTTTTCATACTCGGGGTGCTCAACTCTCTTATGCTTTTGTTGGGAGGAGACCTGATTGCCAAAATTCAGGGCAACGCCAATCTGGGAGTTCTTTACAGACTGATAAGCCCTTCCGTACTGCTTGTGTGTCTTGTAAGCGCGTTCAAGGGATATTTTCAGGGCAAAATGAACATGGCGCCCACCGCGCTGTCGCAGATTTGCGAACAGGTAATAAAGCTTGCTGCGGGGCTTTACCTCGCGTATCTTTTCATGCCCGACATAGAAAAGGCGGTGGGAGGCGCTGTTTTTGCCATAACTTTGTCGGAGGGAGTAGCTCTGGCTGTTTTCGCCGTTATTTATTTTTTCGACGCGAGGAAAGAAAAAAAGGCGCTTCCTCTGAAAAAAACTGCGGAGCAGCCCTCGGATTACAAATCCCTGATGAAGGAGTTGACGTCCATTGCCCTTCCTCTGACTCTCGGCGGACTTATAATGCCCGTTTCTCAGCTTATCGACAGCGCGCTGGTGCTCAATCTCGTCAAAGCGGGCGACGCGACCACTCTTTACGGAATATGGAGCGGTCCCGTTCACTCTCTCCTCGGTATGCCCGTGGTGCTTGTCGGAGGAGTCGCTGCGGCGGTCCTGCCCGCAATCAGCAGAGCGCACGTGTCGGGAAACAAACCGCTTATGGACGCAAACATAAATTCGGCTCTTAAACTTACAAACGTAATCGCTCTTCCGTGCGTGCTGGGTTTCGCCTGTCTAAGCAGGCAGATTGTGCGGCTGCTTTATTCTTCTCTTCCGGAAACGGATTTGCGGCTTGCGGGCAGTCTGCTGGCTCTTTCTTCGGCGAGCATATTGTTTCTGGCGCTGTCAGGCACGTGCACGTCGATAATGCAGGGTACGGGAAAAATCTATTATCCTCTCATGTTTCTCGGAATTTCCTGTATCGTCAAAATCGCGCTGAATTTAATTTTGATGCCCTTAGAACAAATTAACATTTATGCGTTTGCAATTTCCACGACAATATGTTATCTTTTAAGTGCCGCTCTGGGACTGAGATTTATCACGCGCAGACAAAACGTCAAAATCGACGTGATGCAGACATTTTTCAAGCCGCTTGCGTGTACGCTTGCGATGACGGTGACGCTGCTGCTGTTTTCGGTTTTCGCGTCGGACTTTGTCAACACGACTTTGGGCACGGTGACAGCCATTCTTGCGGGCGGCACAGTATACGCCGCGATGATTGTGCTGCTTAAAGTTTTCGGAAGCGTGAACAAGGTTTACGGCAGGATAAAGGCGCGGCTTACCGGGAGAACAAATGAAAATTGAAGAAAATGCAGTTTTTTTAACGGTTCCTTGCGCGGACTTTTGCGAAAGTCCCGACAGATATTCAGGCTTCGACCTGAAAATCACGCCGCCCTTTGACGACAGGCTGGCGGAAGTCGCGGACAAGCTGTTCGGCAAAGCCGCAAACGTATTCGACGACGGCGGGCGGAAAATTTCCGTCGGGCAAGCCTCCGAAGCGACGCGGTGGATTTACATAAAGCAGCCCGTCTTTCTTGAAAAAAAGAGCTTTTCCTACAACGACGTGATTGAAATTTTGTCCGCGTTGCGCGGCGAAAACGGCTGTCCGTGGGACAAGGCGCAAACTCACGAAAGCATACGCTCCAACCTGATAGAGGAGGCCTACGAGCTTGTAGACGCCATAGACCAAGGCGACAAGGACAAAATCATAGAAGAAACGGGGGACGTTCTTTTGCAGGCAGTGTTTCACATGACGATTGCAAAGGAAGAAGGCGAATTCGATTTTTCAGATGTATATGACGCGCTGTGCAAAAAGCTGATAACAAGACATACGCACATTTTCGGCGAGGACAAGGCTCGAAGCAGCGAGGAAGCGCTTAAAAATTGGGAGAAAAACAAGCTGCGCGAAAAAAGCATAACCTCTGTGGCGCAGAATCTCAAAGAGGTGCCCAAGGGTATGCCGTCTTTGCTGCGCGCTTACAAGGTCGTCAAACGCGCCGCTAAGGGAGGGCTGATAAGTTCCGAACGAAATTCGGCGTTTGAAGAAGCCTTAAAAAAGCTGAGGGAAACCGCGGACGTCTGTTTTGAGGGCAAGGACGCCGAAAACCTTGCGGGAGAAGCGCTTTTCAATTTGGTAAACCTGCTGCGTCTTGCGGATATAGAGCCGGAAGCCGCGCTTAACAAATTTACCGAAAAATTCGTCGAAAAAGCCGTGCAGGCAGAGGTAAGGACGCGCACGGAAAATGACTGAAAAAGGGATTGCAAAAATACTGCCCAACGACATGGTTTTAAGCCCTCTTGCGGGGTACACGGACGCAGGATTCAGGACGCTGGCAAAGGACTTCGGCTGCGGGCTTACCGTTACCGAAATGGTTTCGGCAAAGGGACTTGCGATGAACAACCATGTTTCGCGCGACCTGCTGTACGTTGCCGAAAAGGGCGTCGTAGCCGCTCAGCTTTTCGGAGGGGAGCCTGACGCGTTTATCGCGGCGTTGGAAAAAAAATGCTTCGACAGATTTGAAATCATCGACATAAACATGGGCTGTCCGCAGAAAAAGATTGTAGGCAACGGCGAGGGCTGCGCGCTCATGGCGGACGTAAAGCGCGCCGAGAAAATCATACTTGCGGTAAAAAAAAGCACGGACAAGCTTGTTACCGTCAAATTCCGCAAGGGCTTCGGCAACGAGAACACGGCGGTCGAGTTTGCGAAAATGTGCGAGGGAGCGGGCGCGGACGCGATAACCGTGCACGGCAGAACTTCCGACGAGATGTTTTCGGGACGCGCCGATTGGAGCGTAATCAAAGACGTCGTGTCGGCGGTTAAAATACCAGTATTCGCCAACGGAGACATTGCGTCGCGCGAGGATTATCTAAACGTCAAAGAAATGACGGGCTGCTTCGGAGTTTCGGTAGGGCGCGGCGCGATGGGCAAGCCCTATGTGTTTGCCGAAATTTCAGGCAACGATTTTTCCTTCGACCTCATGTCCGCGATAAAAAAGCATTTTGAAATTTTGCTTTCGTTTATGCCCGAAAGGCTGTGCGTAAACGAAATGAAGAAACATATCTGTTGTTATCTCAAAGGCATAAAAGGCTCGCGCAAGGCAATGCCTTTGCTTCAAAGCGCGCGCACGGCGGAGGAAACGCTGCGGCTTGTTGATGAGTTTCTCTCTTTTGACGCGTCCTGCTGAATACGAAATTTGTTTTGCGCCTTGCCGCCATCGCGTTGTTTTCGATTGACAGAAAGCGTGAAAAAAGCTATTATATTACAGGTGAAAAATATTCATGTTTTTTCGGTTGACTTGTTTCGGGGCTGTTTGCGCGCTTTCCGAAAAATCGATTGACGCACGGAGGATAAATGGGCGTTTGGGAGTACGTTGAGGTTGCGATAGGCTTTCTCGCCGGTATCGGAACTTTGCTCGTGGGCATGAAAATGATGTCCGGAGGTATGGAAAGGGCGGCGGACAAGGGCTTGCGAAAGCTTTTTTCCAAGATGAGCGACAATCGGTTTGCGGGCGTGGGCGTGGGCTGCGCCGTCACCGCACTTGTGCAAAGCTCCTCGGCAACCACCGTTATGGTGGTCGGATTTGTCAACGCGGGAGTGATGACGCTTTTTCAGGCGACGTCAATAATCATGGGCGCCAACATAGGCACGACAGTCACGGCGCAAATCCTTGCGCTTCAATCCTTTTCCGTTACGGCGATTTTCACGTTGTTTGCCTTTGTGGGAGTCATGGTGCAGATGTTCGCCAAGAGCGACACGGCAAAAAACGTGGGCTTTATGCTGGCGGGACTCGGCATAACTTTTGTGGGGCTTGCGCTTATGTCCGACTCCATGTCGGAGCTTGCAAAGGAGCCCGTCATCGTCGATTTGCTCGAAAGGTTGACCAATCCCATTCTTCTTGCCTTAATCGGCGTGGCTCTCACCGCGGTAATCCAAAGCTCGGCGGCGGTGACCGCAATACTTATCGGCATGGTGGGCAACGGGATACTTGTCGGAGGCAGCGGCAACGGCATTTTGTTCGTAATCATGGGCACAAACGTCGGTACGTGCATGACCTCCATACTTTCTTCCATAGGAACCAACGCCAACGCCAAGCGCGCGGCGTTTATACACTTTATGTTCAATTTTATCGGCTCGGCGGTGTTCATCGTCATTTGTCTTTGCTGGGCTGATTTCAAAGCGGTCGTCATAGACAGCTGGATACCCAATCCGCAGCAGCAGATTGCCATGTTCCATACCTTGTTCAACGTCTTTACTACGGCGTTGCTTATACCTTTTTCGAGGTCGCTTGTCAAGCTTTCTCAGTTTGTCATACGCGAAAAGAAGAGTCCTGATGAATTTTCGGTAAAATACATAGACGAGCGCATACTCCAAACGCCTGCAATAGCTCTTGCGCAGCTGATAAAGGAAATGAGCTATATGCTTGAAGTGGCGCAGCGCGCTCTCGACAAGGCTATGGATAACTTTATAAACAGAACGGAGGACGAGGAGCCCGTAAGAAAGGATTTGAGAGAAATTAATTTTCTTTCGGGGAAAGTCACCGATTATCTGATAAGGCTGTCCGAGGAGGATATGTCGCACAACGACGAGCTGACGGTGTCTTCGCTTTACAAGGTGCTGAGTGACATTATGCGCGTGGCGGATTTTTCCAACAATATCATGCGCTATCTGAGGGTGGCGGTTGCAAACGAGCTTTACTTTTCCTCGGAGGGACTGAACGAAATTAAGGAAATGTATTCGCTTGTGGACGAGCTTTTCAAGGACGTGGATTATACCTTTGCCAACCGCACGACGCGTCTTTTGGCGAAAATCGAGGATACCGAGTCAAAGACGGACAAATTCAAGCTTCAACTTCAACAAAACCACTTGGACCGACTCAAAGGCGGAAACTGCAAGTCTGAAAGCAGCAGTCTGTACGTAAATCTTATCGGCAACATAGAGAGAGTAGCCGACCATCTCGTATATATAGCGCAAAGCGTCAAGGAGTGAAAAAATGAAAAAAAGCATAACCGACATAGCGTTAAAAGGCAAAAGATGTCTCGTGCGTGTAGATTTCAACGTACCTTTGGACAAAAACGGAAAGGTGAGCGACGACACAAGAATCACCGCCGCCCTGCCCACAATCGAATATCTGTCGAAAAACGGGGCTAAGGTCATACTGTGTTCGCATCTCGGACGCCCCAAGGGAGAGTTCAGGAAAGAATTTTCGCTTGCGCCGGTTGCCGTGAGACTGCAAGAGCTTCTCGGGCGAAAGGTGGTTTTTGCGACTGACGTCGCGGGAGAGGACACCGAGCGGAAAGTTGCGGTGATGAAGGACGGCGACGTGCTGCTCATGGAAAACCTGCGTTTTAAAAAAGAGGAGGAAGCCAACGATACCGGATTTTGCAAGCGTCTTGCTTCTTTTGCGGAAGTATACGTCAACGACGCTTTCGGCACGGCGCACCGCGCCCATGCCTCGACTGCGGGAGTCGCGGCATTTGTCAAGGATTCGGTCAGCGGTTTTCTCATGGAAAAGGAGCTGGAATTTCTCGGCAGAGCGCTCGAAAATCCCGAACACCCCTTTGTCGCCATACTCGGCGGAGCCAAAGTTTCGGACAAAATAGGCGTGATTGAAAATCTTATTGACAAGGTGGACGCGTTGCTTGTAGGGGGAGGCATGGCTTACACCTTTTTGAAATCCGAGGGGGTAAATACGGGCAGATCTCTCTGCGAGGACGGTCAGGTGCCTCTTGCGGCAAAGCTGTCGGAAAAAGCGCGGCAAAAGGGAGTGAAGCTTCTTCTGCCTGTCGACCATGTGGTAGCTTATTCCACGGACAAGGGCGAGCATTTCGTCAGCAGCGACATCCCCGACGATATGATGGGAGTGGACATAGGTCCGAAAACAGCGGAATTGTTTGCAAAGGCTTTGTCCGGCGCAAAAACCGTGGTTTGGAACGGTCCTATGGGCGTTTTTGAAAACCCCGACTATGCTGCGGGGACGTTTGCCGTTGCGCGCGCAGTTGCGGAAAGCGGCGCAACAAGCATAGTGGGCGGCGGGGACAGCGTGTCTGCCGTTTCCTTGTCGGGACTCAAAGACAGAATTACGCACGTGAGCACGGGCGGCGGCGCAAGCCTTGAATTTTTGGAGGGCAAGACCTTGCCCGGAGTAGCCTGTCTCGACGACAAAAAGGATTGAATATGAAAAACAAGATTATTGCCGGAAACTGGAAAATGAACAAAACTGCGGAGCAGGCGGAGGCTTTTTGCCGCGAGCTGCTCAAAAACGGCTCGGACTGCGGCAACAGGGTAATTATTTTCGTGCCTTACACCGACCTTTCCCTTTGCGCAAGGCTGTGCGAAAATTCCTTTGCGGCGGTAGGCGCGCAAAATGTTCATTGGGAAAACAGCGGCGCGTTTACGGGAGAAATTTCGGCGCAGATGCTGCGCGAGGCGGGCGCGGAGTATGTGCTGACGGGGCACAGCGAGCGCCGCGCTCTTTTCGGAGAAACGGACGAAACGGTGGCAAAAAGAACTGCCGCCGCGCTTAAAGAGGGCTTGAAGGTTGTTATGTGCGTCGGAGAAACTCTCGAACAGCGGGAGAGCGGACTGACCGAAAAAGTGCTGGAAAAGCAGCTGCGTGAAAGTTTGAAATATGTAGACGCGGATATGATGGGCGCAGTTTCCGTTGCATACGAGCCTGTCTGGGCAATCGGTACGGGAAAAACAGCGTCCGCCGAGCAGGCGCGCGACGCGATAGCCTGCCTGCGCGGCGTGCTGGGCGGAATTTTCGATGCCGCGACGGCGGAAAGCGCATATATACTTTACGGCGGAAGCATGAATGAAAAAAACGCCTTCTCGCTGTTGTCCATGAAGGGTGTGGACGGCGGTCTGATCGGCGGAGCAAGTCTTGACGCCGAAAAATTCATTTCGATTATCAAAGCTTACGACAATACGGAAAGAAAAATATGACACGGAAAAAAACGATAGCATTAGTTATACTCGACGGTTTCGGCATGTCGGAAAAAACGGAAGGAAACGCGATTGCCGGCAACGCTCCGTTTTTCGACTTTCTGACCAAGCAATATCCTTTCTGCACGCTGTCGGCGAGCGGCGCCGACGTCGGGCTGCCGCGCGGACAAATGGGAAACAGCGAGGTCGGACATCTCAATATCGGCGCGGGCAGGGTTGTTTTTCAGGATTTGCCGAGAATAAACAATTCCATAAACGACGGAAGCTTTTTTGAAAATACGGAGCTGGTAAGCGCCTGCGAAAAGGCAAAATCAACGGGGAGCAGGCTGCATATAATGGGACTTGTGAGCGACGGCGGCGTGCACAGCCACATGTCGCATATTTACGCGCTGTTGGAGCTTGCGAAGCGCAAAGGCGTGCCGCAGGTGTATGTCCATTGCTATATGGACGGCAGGGACACGCCTCCCGACAGCGGATTGGGGTTTGTCCGTGCTTTGAAGCGCAAAATGAAGGAAATCGGCATCGGAAAAATCGCTACCGTATGCGGACGTTTTTACGCAATGGACAGGGACAACCGTTGGGAAAGGATTGAAAAAGCCTACGATATGCTTGTTTTGTCCAAGGGGGAACGCGCAACCGACGCGGAGGCGGCGCTTGAAGCCAGTTACGGCAAAGGCGTTTACGATGAATTTGTGCTTCCGACGGTAATAACCGAAAACGACAAGCCCGTTGCCGCAATCGAGGACGGCGACGTGGTTATATTCTTCAATTATCGCTCGGACAGACCGAGAGAATTGACGAGAGCTTTTACCGAAGAGGGTTTCAACGCCTTTTCTCTCAAAGGAAAAGCGAGAAAAGTAACTTGGGTGACAATGACGCGCTACGACGAAGCGTTCAAAAACGTCCGCGTCGCTTTCAATCCTCTCGAGCTGCCGCAGACGTTGGGGCAGGTGCTTGCTCAAAACGGCAGGAAACAACTGCGCATTGCCGAAACGGAAAAATACGCCCACGTGACGTTTTTCTTCAACGGAGGAGTGGAGGAGCCCGACGAGGGAGAAAAAAGAGTGCTTATCGACTCTCCCAAAGTGGCAACCTACGATTTGCAGCCTGAAATGAGTGCGTTTGTCGTTTGCGACAGAGCCTTAAACGAGCTTGAAAAAAACGATTACGACGTGATGATATTGAACTTCGCAAACTGCGATATGGTGGGGCACACGGGCAATATCGAGGCGGCGGAGAAAGCTGTCAGGGTTGTGGACGAGTGTCTTCGCAAACTTACCGAGTATATTCTCGCGCGCGGAGGGGTGCTGCTTGTGACAGCCGACCACGGCAATGCCGAAATGATGAGGGACGCGGAAGGCAAGCCGCATACGGCGCACACGACCAATCGGGTGCCCTTCGTGCTTGTCGGAGTTGCCTACAAGGACAGACATTTGAGAAGGGACGGAAGTCTGTGCGACATAGCGCCGACGCTGCTTGAAGTGGCGGGCATAGAAAAGCCCGAACAGATGAGCGGCAGAACTCTGCTTGAAAAGTAAGCCGCATATTCAATTATTGCGGAAAAATACTTGCAAAATTTTTGTCTTTGTGCTATACTGCCAAAGCATTGTATTGGAGGTCAAGATGATTTCAACCTTGTTGGCGGCTTCTGCCGGACTTATTTTGGGCATCAGAATAACATTGATGGCGTTGATGCTAATCTGCGCCGTCTGTATAATAGTTTTCGTAATGCGTCAGCACGGCGAGGAGGACGGTCTTGGAGCAATCAGCGGTCAGACCGAAACGCAGGACAGCTTTTACGGCAAAAACAAGTCCAAGAGAAAGGAAAGCAGACTCAAGCTGTGGACCATGATTTGCGGCATAGTGATAGCCGTTTTGAGTATAGCTTGGTTTGTTGTGGAATTGCTGGTTTGACAACGTACCTGACGGCAGAGCTTGGTTTCTGCCGTTTTTTTATTGAAAAAGGAAAGTTCTTAAATGAAAATCGTTGCAACTAACAAAAAGGCTTTTCACGACTATTTCGTCATCGACAGCTTTGAAGCGGGAATCAACCTTGTAGGCTGCGAGGTCAAGTCTGTGAGAGCGGGAGAAGTAAACTTAAAGGACAGCTATGCCGTTATACGCGGCGGGCAGCTAGTGCTTGTTTCCGCATATATAAAAAATTACGACAAGGGCAGCTTTTCCAATGTGGACAGCCGCCGCGACAGAAGGCTGCTTATGCACAGGAAGGAAATTATGCGTCTGTTAGGCAAGGTTAAGGAAAAGGGCTTTTCGCTTGTGCCCCTTAAAATGTACCTTAACGGTTCTCTTGTAAAGGTGGAAATAGGTCTTGTAAAGGGCAAGCAGCTTTACGACAAGAAAAAGGCTATTGCCGAAAAGGATGCGGAAAGAGACAAACAGCGGCAGCTTGCCGATATGAAAAGGTGAATTGAAAGGAAACAAAAAAAATTTCAGAAAGTGCGTCAAAATCCTTTTCAACCCAATCAAAATTTGATAGAATATATAAGCGTCGTGCAAACGTCTTGCAAACGCTACTGTGGCTCAGTCGGTAGAGCAGCTGATTCGTAATCAGCAGGTCGCCGGTTCGAATCCGGCCAGTAGCTCCAAGTTTTAACCTAATCCGAAACTCAATCGGGTTAGGTTATTTTTTTATTGTAAAGTACTTGTAATTAGGGCTTTTTATCTACCGTAATCCGTTTAATATATTTTTGTGTTATTGATAACTGAAATAGATTGATAAATAGTTGTATGTCTGCTATAATAATATTGTGACGTTAACTGAATAATGTTTTTTAATCGCTCAAAGTATGCTTTCGGTAGAGGTGTACTCTTTCGTATTAACATACAAATCTTTGAGTGATTCATTATGTTAGCGTCGCAGCAAAGCGAAAGATGTTGCATTTTTACAGCGTCGCCTTGCTTTGCAGGGCGACGTTTTTAATTCTACGCTACGTAGAATTTTGGTAAATAATAATTTTGTAGCTTAATTAGGGGTTAAAATATAGTAGGTTTACATTTTTGGTGCATTTTATTAAAATGAACTATATAAAACAAAGGAGGTCATTATGGGAGTTAATAAAAACCATAGTGTCGGCAAAACAATTGCATCATTGAGAAAAGAAAAAGGTTGGTCGCAAGTCGAACTTGCAGAAAAATTGCAAGTAAGCGATAAAGCCGTTAGCAAGTGGGAAAGTGACGGCGGTATGCCAAGTTTAGAGTTTTTCCCTGCTCTCGCTAAAATGTTTGGCATAAGCATTGATTATTTAATGACCGGGAAAGAAACGGAGCCTGAAATTGTCACAATGTCAAAAATTGAGCTTTGTGCTAAAAATGATGATATTAAACTTATTGAGAATTTTGGAATAACTACAAAAGATGAAAATGGGAAAACATTACTATACTATGTGAAAAAATACAAGAGCAAAAATGTTTTAAGAGCTTTGTTTGATGGATGTCATCAATCATATTATTATGCTTTTTTCGAAGGAAAAAATCCAAACCCAAAACAAGTGGTTGAATTGCTAATTTTATTGGCGGAAGTAGATAGGGAAATTAAGTTCTTTGGCAATGCAAATTTTAATAGATACGCATATAAAAATGGAATTATCGATATCCAATTAAAAAGCGACAGTGAATATCTTGAATTTGTTAGATTTTTAGTAATTAATTATGATAAATTGTCAGAAGAACAAAAAGATTATTATTTTGGTTTAAACAAAATTGCTCGCGATAAAACCGAAAAAATTGCTATTGATTCTTGTTGGACATATGCGTATAGATACTTTATTGATTACGCTTATGATTTTAAAAAACATCTGTTTAATTTATTAATTAATAAAATAATAAAAGCAAACAAGGCATATGACGAAGATTTTGCAGAACAAAAAAGAAGAGGATGGAATGAAGGACATATAAAACATATGATGGAAAGATTCTGTAAAATTACTATTTTAAAATCTACACTTATTAAAACTTTACAAAACAACGATTTGCAGACATTTGATTTATTGATGGCAACTCAGCACGAAACAATTAGCGATTATGAAATTAAGATGGAAAAATTAAAGGCAAATCCAGAAAATTCAAAAGAATTCATACTCCAAGAGTCTTGTATAGATGCGGGTATTGTCGTTATTGATAAAATTTTAGAGGTGAATGATTTTGAATTTATTCAAAAAATGCTTAATGAACATCCAATTCATCAACTTGAATTGTTGATAAATTTATTGAAAGCCAATCAATTCAGAGAGATGTTTCAAATAGCAGTTGATAATAAATATGGCGAATTAGCTAAATTAATTATTAAAAATCAAAAAGAGGATATAGAAAAACATTTGTTAGTTTATTGGAAAAGTGAAAATTGCCCTAATAAAAAACATTTGTATATATTAGAAAATGGTAAAAAGGTTAATTTAATTGACCCTACATATGACCACGGATGGATTAATCAAAGTCATGTAAATAATATCGAGGAAGTTACTTCTAAACTTCAATCAGTAAAAAAACGTATTATTGATGAATTGAGATTAAAACTCGATAAAGAAAAAACTGTTGGCGATTTAACCAAAGAATATTTTGAAACCGAACTTGCAAAAGGTAATACCGATTTGGTAATTATTAAGCTATGCGTTAGATTAGAAGCAATATTTCGTACCGATTTTCGTTATGAAGGTGATTTTTCTGAAATGCTAAAAAAATATTGTGATGATCAATTGCATTGGGACGAAGATGACGGTTGGGGGTATATGGTCGGAAACTGTGATAGTAAAGCAATTAACACGCTTAATAATTTAAGATTAAAGCGTAATTCTATTGTACATTCTGACAAAACAGAGGTTGAACTATCACTAGAAGATTTGCAATATTTAATTGATTACATTTGTAAAATGGGCTAAGGAGTAAATTCTATGAACAAATATCAAGATTATTTAATGAGCATTAATCAGTGTTATTATGCTTTCTCTATCAAAGGGAATCTTTCAAAAGATAGTGTTTTAAGTGATAATAAAATTATTTTAACACAAAATGAAGATATTACAATCAGCGATTATATATTATATATAGCCAACGATAGTATAGAGAATGTCTTTGCAATTAAAGATACGACAGAGTCTGCTTTTGAAAAAGAATTAGACCCTGTATATTCATCGCCTGAAAGTGATAATCAGGAGAGGTTCTTTATAAAGATTAATTTTGAAGAGCAATTTGACCAAGTTAGAATAGTATTCAAAAATAATTTGGCAGACGATTTATTTTTGCCAATTTCTTACGTTGTAGCTGATAAAGAAAAATATTATGCCAAAAAAGAACAGGAACGTAAAGATAATTTATTGCAAACGGCAAGCATTAAGGTTTCTACGGGCGCGGATTTAGTCAATATTTATTTTCAACCCTGTTGTGATAAGTATGGATATACGGAAATACAACTATTTATTCCAGAAAAACAAATAAATAGAGGTTGGAGTATTAAGGATATTGAAGTTACTGCTTGGGCTATGATAACAAAATGTAAAGTAAATACCGAAGATTTTTATAAATCAATAAATGGACTTGCTTATGGAAAATATTCGTTTATATTAAAGCAATATGATAAAAACGCTAATTTACTTTTAGAAACAGGACACATTGAATTTTGTATTTTTGCTCCAAGATAGCGGCAACGCGTTCCAAAGTGCCTTTGGCTATGCCCACCTGGGATTTTTGAATAAGTAAATTGAATATGATGAAATGTTTTACGATACAGTTTAATTCGGATATTGCAAAAAATAGTGATGAAATACGTTTATCTCTTTATGCAAATATAGGATTTTTTATAGAAGTTACGCAAATGTTAGAATTTAATTTGCGTAAACTTATTTGCTATCACTTGTCTGTTAGAGAAATTGAAACAAGCGAGTTTACAGAAGATAAGGTTTTAGAAATTTGTAAAAAATACGATTGCTATTATAAAAAAACATATATAGCCAAATGGACGTTTGGTCGTCTTAAAAAAGAAATAAAAGAACTAAACATTATTGATGAAAAAGTTTTGAGTTTTTTTGACGATGTAATTAAATTTCGCAATGTGGTAGTTCATAAAATTTTTCAATACAACGTTATTAATAAGCAATTTGAAAAACCCGATTTTGTAAATGATTACGTCGAAAAACGTTTAATACCAATGATAAATGATGCCATGAAAATTAATAAAATGGTTATAAAAATTATAAATCTTTACAAAGAGGATTTACATAAGTATAAAAGAGAATTTAATATTCCTTTTGAAGAATAACTTAGTAGGGTACATATGTAAAACTGAACTTAATTTATAGGGTGGGATTTTCGTCTCGCCCTTTTTTCTCGTCCTTACAAAAAAGTAGGTTTACATTTATTTTTTGCGGAAGTAAAAACGTGACCTGTAAACTTCAGGTCACGTTTTATTTTAAATTTTATTCAAATGGTTTGTTCGTTTTTTTTTACGCTAAATAAAGAAAGATAGGGTATACGGACAATTTTATTTGTCGGGCTTGTATTGCGTATCAAAGCCGCTGTTTGTGTCGGGACGCAGTGCGTTGGGGAAATAAATGTCGGTTTTTATGTCGTTGACGATTTTTTGCAGCCTTGAAGTAACATCGTAAGGGTTTTCTATATCCCAAAGCACCTGTGCCTGCGCGGAACCTGAAATATAGATGTCTCCGACGTGCAGCAGCTTGTCGACAAGTCCGACTTTCAGATTTACGTTTTGTATGTCGGCGTAAAAGACGTTGTTGACGTCTATACCGATTAAACCGCTTTTAATGATTATCCGACGGTCGGTAAAAATATACTCTATGTTTTTTTGTCTGCGTCCCGCGGTGACGACATTTGAAATCCAAATCCAGACGGGCAACAGATGAAACGCGAAAAAAACAACCAAGAACACAATGAGCGGCGCAGGCATACTTTTGAAAAGCTCAAAGCCAATCATCAGTCCTATGAAAGCGCCGTCGAAAACAATCCACAAAAGGGCGAAAGGCATCATTTTGAAAACCTGCGCCAATATATATGCGTTGCGTTTGGGCTTTTCGCGCAAGATAATTTGTTCGCCTGCCGAAAGCATATTTTCTACGGCGCAGACTTCGGAATTTTTTCCGAAATATTTTTCGTTGTATTTTGCCATATTTACTCCTGTAGGCTCTTAAATGAGTTTTGATTTGTATTTTTGCGTGCAGGCGGGGTAAACACTTGAAACACGTTTTTAATCAAAATTTTCGGGTGTTGTTCAAAACCGACGACGGTCGTTTTGTCAGTGATTGTTTTTGACGGTCATGTCGGCGGAGGAATCTTCTTCCTGAACGTCAAAGGAAAATTTAGTTGGCTGCGACGCGTTTAAAAGAGCAATTTTTTCCTCTGCCTTTTGAAAATATTTTTCATAGGCAATCTTCAAAAATTCGGGCATTTTGCCGCTGACGTCCTTTTGTTTGCCGTCAAAATCGTAAGCTCCGTTGACTTTCCAGCCGTTGAGCAGACCTATGCTGATTGCGTCGGCGGGGCAATAGAAGGAGCAGCGGGCGCACATGACGCATTTTCCGCCGAATTTAGGCTTGCCCTCCGACATGCCGATATTGCCGACGGGACAGTTTGCCGCGCATTTTCCGCAGCCCGTGCATTTGTCGCCTGCTTTGAAACGGAGTCCGTTTATTTTCATGGCGGGATGCTCTATGCGGAACAGAGCCGAGACTGTTCTGCCGAAGGGAAAGGATTTTAGAAAACTTTTTTTGCCGTCAAGGATTTCCTTTGCGTCTGCCGCGCACAGCCGTTTGGCGGAGTCCCACATCCTTGCCGCCATGCCGTCGGGGTGTCGGAAAATCATGTTGTAGGGCATGACGTAGTGATATTCGTTGGTCAGGAAATAACCCTTTTTTTCTAGCTTTGCGACAAGACTGCCCGAAGATATATTGTTTATCGCAAGCGGCTCTCCCGACGATTTTATTATGAAGTATTCCTTGTACGGCAGGTCGGGCAGCGCGGCGGCAAAGCGGTGCACCACATAGGGCGCGTTGAAAGCATGGATGGGATAAGCCAGTCCCGCCAAATCAAAGTCCTGCGGCGGGGGAAAGCGTAAAATCCCGTCCTTTTCGAGAATATGTATTTTGCAGCTTACGCCGCGGCTGAAAAACTCGTCGGCATAAGCTCGGGCTATTTTCAGGGTGTTGCCCGTCCCCGAAAAAACGTAAATGACCGCGTTTTTCATTTTTTCGGTCTCCGTCAATTATCTGTGGTGTTTTAAATTGATTTTTTTCGCAGTTTGAATGAAACGTCAAATTTTCCGCAAACTTAATATATCATACTTTTCGTCGAAATACAACATTTGTGACAAATTTAAAGCGTTTGATAACGCAAAACGTAAAAATTGCTTGCCAAACGGCGCGTGTTGTGCTATAATCATGCTCCCCAAAAGGGCTGCGGGGGTGTTTGAGATTCGCCCGTTGTGCAGGAAATTTGCCAAGCGCGTCGCAGTCGCCCGAGTCTGCGTAAAAACGGGCAAAAAAAATAAACGCTGAAAATAATTCAGTTTCCAACTACAAGTTGGCTTACGCCGCTTAATTTTCGCGGCTCGTCGCCCCTGTTCCCCGCACGGCAGGCAAGCGGCGCTATTTAGCGCGGGCAAGAGGACAGGCGAAATTGCGCGTCGGCTGTTCGCTTAAAAGCGCATTACCTTGTCGATAAGTCTGTTTGCGGACTTGCGGCAGGGGAAATCAAACCGCAAACTACACGCGTAGAAAGGCATTTGGCCGTACGGCGGTACAGGGGTGCAAGTCCCCTCACCTCCACCATAACAGGGGTATATGCACGCTTTTGACAGGTGTGCGTATTTTTTTGTTTCGTTCCGCCAAATCGCGGATAAGGGCGCAAGATGCGCCCTGTATCTTATTTCAAAAGCTTATTCGTCAGGTCTAAAATCGGCAGGGGAGCTACAAGTGTTTTGGTTTGCGGCAGATTTGTTTGAAACCTGATTTCGATACGCGAGTTATTCCTTACTGTTCTTCTTGACAAACATTTTGGAAAATTTGGTGCAACCTGAAAATTCGGACAACAAATGCGGAAATCCGAATTAAAAGCGCATTTTAAGACAGTTTGTTCGGGGAGCCGACGCTCAATCGCCGTTCAACAATTCGTCAATGCTGACGTTAAACAAATTGGCAAGCTTTCTAAGCATCGCGATGTTCGGCTCCGTGCGTCCCTGCTCCCAGTTTGCGTAACAGCTTTCTACCACGTGCAACTCGCTCGCAACCTGTTTTTGTGTCATAAAGCTGCTGTTTCTGTAATATTTGAGACTTTCGCAAAATTTTTTATCCATAGAAAATTTATGTCGCAAACTACACAAAATGTCTTGACGCTAGACAATTCATCTAGTATAATTTTAAAAAAACAGAGGTAAAGAGTACGAAATATTGTAGACATTGCGGCGCACAAGTGAGAGACGAGGCTATTTTTTGTCCGAGCTGCGGTTGTTCGACAGAGTCTCAGCCGACCGCAAAGAGCAATGAAACGAGTGAGGGGCTTAGAATCGCGACTAAGTTTTTTATGATACTGAGTTGCTGTCTTACCGTGGTTAGCCTTGTTGGGGGTGTTTGTGCCATGCTTGTTAATCTTGATCAGATAGAGGCTTGGCTTATTTATCTTGTTTGTGCCGGGTGGTTTCTTATTTCTCTTGTCTGGAAAATACCTATGACCGTGAGATATTGTAGGTCAACAAATAAATCAGGACTTTCCGTTGGTACGGGATTTAAAATTTGTTCGTTGTTGTTTGTCAGCATGATTGCGGGCATATTGATGCTTTGCGACAATGAAGCGTGATTTCAAACAACGCAAATACAAATAGTTGGATATTCGGAGTAGAAAAGAAAATTTCAAGGTGCATGCGTAGAATTGCCTGCACCTTTTTTTTAAGAAAAACGCGGTGTGTCGGTGCGTCTTTGCTTCCTTTTTGCGAAAACGGCTTTCTATTGTTTGGCTCGGTCGCCCCTGCTTTTGAGACATAAAACGGCGGCTGCGGCAATTTTTGAGAACTTCGCAAAAATTTAGATTGATATAAATTTGTCGAAAACCATACAAAATGTCTTGACGCTAGATAAAATATCTAGTATAATTTTCCCAAAAAGCTCAGGAGGTTACAAATGAAATATTGCAAGTATTGCGGCGCACAGATGAACGACGGCGACGCGGTATGTCCGAGCTGCGGTCGCGCTGCGGAAACACAGCCGACGCATTCGGCAAGGTACAATACGGGAACGCAAACCGCAGCCAAAGTGTTTATGATTATCAGCTGCGTGCTTTACGCGCTGTTGGGGATTATTATGATGACCGTCGCTTTTTGGGTGGGAATCATTTATTGGATTCCGCTTTGTTGGGTTGTGCCTATGACAGTTGTATACAACAATTCGATAAACGGCATGAGACCGCCCGTCGGGTTGGCTTTCAAAATTTGTGCGTTGCTGTTTGCCAGCCTGATTACGGGTATATTGATGCTTTGCGACAATAATAATTGATTTTGATTAGATATGCACTACAGTTTGAAAATTTCAACAAAAGAAATCTTTTAAAAAAATATTTTCGTTGATTTATAAAAAAGACCGGATTCGACAATCCGGTCTTTTTTCGTATATGACTAAATCGTATTGTATATTAAAAAGAAAATTACATCGTAAATGCTATATAAAAAACATAGTCAAAAGCATAAAAAAAGTAACGACCGTGCCAACGCTGTTACGCATAAGCCCGATTCCGCAATGAAATCGTCGTTACTTGAAGATATTTACTTGTTTATCGGTTTAGTGTCAATAAATCCGAATAAGTTTATAAATATTTTCTTCTTGTTCTTAATAACAAAAAATCCCTTAATGATTTAAAAAATTTGTTAAAAAACATTTGACACATTTACCGATAAATGCTAGAATAATCAAGCTGAATTTATATTCCTCCTTAGCTCAGTCGGTAGAGCATGCGGCTGTTAACCGCAGGGTCGTTGGTTCGAGTCCAACAGGGGGAGCCAAAAAACCTAAAAAATGACCGTGTTTTTCCGAAACACGGTCATTTTCTTAAAAGTTTTCACAAAAATTATAGCAGTTTTGTTTACCGCAGTGTCGTCTCAAAACAACATTACGGCGTTTTTTCGGTTCGACTGCGGTTAAAGATAACGCGATGTAATTGATTAAGTTATTTGACATAACTCTAAAAATTTGTTAAAATAATCCATAAGCTTGAAATGAAAACTCAACTTTTGCCCTATAACAAAAAGAACGTCGCCGTTGCGGCGGAGGTAATAAAAAACGGCGGAATTGTCGCCTTTCCCACCGAAACCGTTTACGGTCTTGGGGCAAACGCATTCGACGCGCGCGCGGTTGACAAAATTTTTGCGGCGAAGGGGCGTCCCGGAGACAATCCGCTCATCGTGCACGTCTGCAAAAAAAGTCAGATAGAGGAGGTCGCCTGCGAAATCAGCGCCGACGCGAGGAAAATCATTGACAAGCTTTGGCCTGACAGCTTGACGATTGTGCTCAAAAAGCGCGACTCGCTCCCGCCCAACGTCACGGCTGGGCTTGACACCGTTGCGGTCAGGATGCCCGCAAGCCGCGAAGCGCGCGGTTTTATACGTGCGTGCGGCGTGCCTCTTGCCGCTCCTTCGGCAAACAAATCGGGGCGTCCGAGTCCGACGTCTGTTTTGCAGGTTGCGGAGGACATGGACGGCAGGCTGCCCGTCATTTTGTCGGGCAGAAATTGTCGCGTCGGGATAGAGTCGACGGTTTTGGATTTGACGGGAGAAGCGCCTGTCGTTCTGCGTCCCGGCATAGTTTCCGCCGCGTCGATAGAAAGGGTATTGTCTAAAAGGGTTGTTTATCTCAAAGAGGACGCGCCCTCGGCAAAGCTCAATTCGCCCGGACTTCGTTACAGACATTACGCGCCTTGCTGCGAAATGGCGCTCAATCTCGACGGAGACAGGGAAAAGATTTTTGCGCGTTACAGAGAAGCCGTGCAGGCTGGGAAAAATCCCGTTTTGCTGTGCGGTATGGAGCGGGAGGAAAATTTTGAGGACGCCGAGACGGTCTGTCTCGGAAGCACCGACGAGGAGTGCGCGCGCAATCTTTTCGGCGCGTTGAGAGCGCTTGAAAAAAAACACGACTGCATCATAGCCGTCTGGACGAGAAAAGGCGAGGTGGCAGACAGCGTTTTGAACCGTCTCAAAAGGTCGGCGGGCAACAACATTTTTTAATTTGTGAAAAAGGAAGTGATATAATATGACCATAGCATTAGCTTGCGACCATGCGGGTTACGCATTGAAAGAAGAAATCAAAACCCATCTTTTGCAAGAGGGGTACGAGTGCAAGGACTTCGGCACCTTCAGCGCCGAATCCTGCGATTATCCCGACTATGCTTACAAGGCAGCCAAGAGCGTGGCGTCGGGAGAATGCGAGCGCGGCGTGCTTGTATGCGGCACGGGTATAGGTATGAGCATAGTTGCCAACAAAGTCAAGGGCATACGCTGCGCCCTGTGCACCGAGGAGTTTTCCGCGAGGGCGACGAGACAGCACAACGATTCCAACGTGCTTGCTTTGGGAGCACGCGTAATCGACGCGCCCAAAGCCAAGCTGTTGACGGACATTTTTCTTACCACGGAGTTTGAGGGCGGACGCCACAGACGCCGTCTTGACAAAATTACGAGAATAGAAGAAAACGCCTGCGATTGAACGTCGCGGGTTTTTCTTAAAAATTTATCGTTTTATATTGAGGCAATCTCCGAAATGGTCTTGCAAATTGCCTGCGGTTGTGGTAAAATAATCAATAACGAAATTTGAGGCGGACAAGCCTTGAACGGAGGCAGAAATGGATGAGAAAAACGCAAACGGTGAAATAAACGCCAACGAATCGGTCAAACAGTTGTCGGACGGCAACGCTCAAAGCGTCGAGTCCGAGGCGGAGGCCCGCGAGTTTGACGTTGTCACGGAAAAGCCTGCGCAAAGGCAGGAAAAGAAAACGAAAAACGCGGCAAAGCGGCCGTCGGGAAAACAGCGGAGCGAAACAACGCAGGTTGTTACCAAAACCGCAGTCAGGACGCTGGTTGTACTTGTAGCCGCGCTGATTGTGATTTTCGCTTTTTATATTCTGGTTTTTCCCGCGTCGTCGGGCAGCTTTTGCTATACGGTGGGGATGAAAAACACCTCCGCTTGGCTTGCGTCCCGCGCCGCAAAAAAGAGCGGCGAGGTGGACGACTATTACACTGCCTTTTTGCGCGCCGTTGACGCAAAGAATTGGTCGATAGTCGAGCGGTCGGGCAGGGCTTTGCTTGTGCCTGCCGAGGTGGACGGAACTAAATTCACATCTTCCGATTTTACGGATTTCTGCGACGAGCTTGACGACAACGAAATTTTGTCCGAGCGTGATTTCAGCACAAAGACCTACGTGCAGTACAATTATATTTACAGCATAGCTGTCAGGCTTGACGAAAACGACGAAAACATTTTCAATCTCGCAAAAAGCTATATCAACAGCGGCAGCAGCTATTATTATGCGGGCTACAATCCGCTCAAAGCCTATATAGACGCGGCGGTGAAAAACAAAAAAATCGAGCCGAACATGATTCTTGACGAATTTATGGATTATTATCAAAGTTATTCGTGGCGCGACGAAATCGGCGGAGACCATGCCACCGCGCAGAGATATATGCGTCAGGACTTAAAACGGCTGGTCGAGGCGAGAATGGGCGAAAAGGATAAGCAGGGAAACATCACCGTCGTTTGGGAAGAAGGCAACGAAGTCCACGATTTTTGGAAGGATAAATTAAATTAAAATTACCTAATTTTCAGGAGAGCAAGATACAACATGGAAAAGATTGTTAAAGAAGGCTTGACCTTCGACGACGTTCTTATTATACCTCAGGCTTCGGATTTTCAGCCGAGTCAGGCTGATTTGTCGGTAAAGCTGTGCGACAAAATCAAACTCAACATTCCGTTGATGAGCGCGGCAATGGACACCGTCACCGAATACAAGCTTGCGATTGCCATGGCGCGCGAGGGCGGGCTGGGGCTTATTCACAAAAATATGTCGATAGACGAGCAGGCAAGTCAGGTTGACAAGGTAAAGAGAAGCGAGCACGGCGTGATTACCGACCCGTTTTCGCTGCATCCCGAAAATATGGTCACCGAGGCGTTGGAGCTTATGGCGCGCTACAAAATTTCGGGCGTTCCCATTGTGGACGACACGGACAGGCTTGTGGGCATACTCACAAACCGCGACCTGCGTTTTGAAACCAATTTCAATCAGCCGATAAACAATGTCATGACCAAAGAGAATCTCGTGACGGCGCCTGTGGGCACCACTCTCAAACAGGCTCAGGAAATACTCGGCAAACACCGTATCGAAAAGCTCCCGATAGTAGACAAAAACTTCAAGCTAAAAGGCTTGATTACAATCAAGGACATAGAAAAATCAATTCAGTATCCCAACTCCGCGAAAGACTCCAAGGGACGGCTTTTGGCGGGCGCCGCGGTAGGCATCGCAAAAGGAACGATGGAGCGCGTTGCCGCTCTGGTTGACGCGGGAGTCGACGTTGTTGCCATAGACACTGCCCACGGTCACTCCCGTTTCGTCGGTGAAATGGTGACTGCAATCAAAGAAAAATTTCCCGACCTGCCTGTGATTGCCGGCAACGTGGCTACGGCTGCGGCAACCGAGGCGCTCATCAAAGCGGGCGCTGACGTAGTCAAGGTAGGCATGGGACCCGGCTCCATATGCACGACGCGCGTTGTGGCGGGTATCGGCGTGCCGCAGATAACGGCCATTATGGATTGCGCCGAGGCGGCGGACAAGTTGGGCAAACGCATAATAGGCGACGGAGGCATCAAGTATTCCGGCGACATAGCCAAAGCCATTGCGGCAGGCGCAAGCGCCGTTATGATAGGCAGTCTGTTTGCGGGGACGCTCGAAAGCCCCGGCGCTATGGAAATTTTCCAAGGCAGAAGCTTCAAGGTCTATCGCGGCATGGGTTCGCTCGCAGCTATGGAGGCAGGCTCCAAGGACAGATATTTTCAGGAGTCGGCGACCAAGTTCGTGCCTGAGGGCGTCGAGGGCAGGGTTCCTTACAGGGGCGCTCTCGGAGAAATGGTGTTCCAACTCATGGGCGGTTTGAGAAGCGGCATGGGCTACGCGGGACAGCAGACAATAGACGGTATGCGCAAAAACGCGCGGTTTACGCGGATAACCAACGCGGGTCTGATTGAAAGTCATCCTCACGACATTTCGATAACAAAAGAGTCGCCCAACTATTCTACCAAGATATAAAACGAAAAATATGGACAAAATATTAGTTATCGATTTCGGCGGTCAGTATATTCAACTGATAGCGCGCGCAGTCAGAGAACAGAATGTTTATTGCGAAATCATGCCTTGGCGCGCGGGTATGGACAAAATCAGGGCTTACGGAGCCAAGGGCATTATTTTAAGCGGCGGACCGCACAGTGTCTACGAGGAAAACGCGCCTCAGATTTCAGACGAAATTTTCAGTCTCGGAGTGCCCGTTCTCGGCATATGCTACGGTATGCAGTACATTGCGCACAGGCTCGGCGGCGTTGTGCGCACCGCGCCCGTCAGCGAATACGGAAAGCAGTATCTCAACGTGAATCAGTCCGAGCTGTTTTCCTCCGTCAAGCAGAACAGCGTCGTCTGGATGAGTCACTGCGACTACATAAGCGAAATTCCCGCAGGCTTCCGCAGGACGGCGACTACGCCTACTTGTCCTGTAGCCGCGTTGGAGTGCGTCGAAAAGAAAATTTACGGCGTACAGTTTCATCCCGAGGTCAATCATACGGAATACGGCAGGCAAATACTCAAAAACTTTTTGTATTCCGTTTGCAAAATCGAGGAACGCTGGTCGATAGGCAATTTTGTCACCGAAAGCGTGGAAAAAATCCGCAAAAGGGTCGGGGACGGAAAGGTGCTTTGCGCTTTGTCGGGCGGCGTGGACAGCGCTGTTGCGGCGGCGTTGGTTCAAAAGGCGGTCGGAGACCGCCTGACCTGCGTTTACGTTGATCACGGATTGATGCGGAAAAACGAAACGGAGGAAATTATCAGAGTTTTCCGCGACGAAAGGGGATTCAATCTGATAGCGGTGGATGCGGGAGAGCATTTTCTTAACAAGCTGTCAGGCGTAACCGACCCCGAGCGCAAGAGAAAAATCATAGGCGAGGAGTTTATCCGGGTCTTTGAAAAGGAAGCTAAAAAAATAGGCGCGGTGGACTTTCTTGTGCAGGGCACCATATATCCCGACGTTATAGAAAGCGGCAGTCCTACGAGCGCGGTCATAAAGAGCCACCACAACGTGGGCGGTCTGCCGTCTGTCGTGGATTTCAAGGAAATACTCGAACCGTTGAGGGATTTGTTCAAGGACGAGGTGAGAAAGGTGGGCGTCGCATTGGGATTGCCCGACAGCATAGTTATGCGTCAGCCCTTCCCCGGTCCGGGACTTGCAATCAGGGTGCTTGGAGTAATAACTCCCGAAAAACTCGGTATTTTGCGCGAAGCCGACTACATTTTCCGCACCGAGCTTGAAAGCGCGGGACTCAACCGCGACATATGGCAGTATTTCGTTGTTTTGACCAACGCCAAATCGGTGGGGGTTATGGGAGATTTCAGAACGTACAGCTACACTGTTGCGTTGCGTGCGGTGACAAGCGTGGACGGTATGACGGCGGATTGGGCGCGGATACCGTTTGACGTTTTGGAGCGCATATCCAACAAAATCGTCAACAATGTGGAGCACGTAAACAGAGTCGTCTACGACGTCACAAGCAAGCCTCCCGCGACAATCGAGTGGGAATAAAATCAAACGGCTCCGCATTTTTCAGGCGGAGCCTTTTTCGGACTTGAAATGAATTTTTTGGCATTTGATATCGAAGCGGCAAACGGTTACAAGCCTTACAGCATTTGCAGCGTGGGTTACGTTATCGCGGACGAGAGCTTCAATATTCTACACAAAGAAAATATTTGGATAAACCCCAAAACGAAATATAACCTGAACGGCACGCGCAAAAACGTCGGCATAGATTTGCATCTCGACAAAGACGTGATTGAGCATGCGCCTGCATTCGGGCAGGTTTACGGCAGACTCAAAGATCTGTTGACGGACCCGACCGTGCGTGTGGTGGGGCACGCGGTGGAAAGCGACGTAAGTATGCTCAACAGCGCGTGCAGGCACAACAGACTTCCGTGTATCAATTTCGATTTTATCTGTTCGCAGCTGCTTTTCAAGCTTTATCGGGGCGACAAGGACGTGAGGGGGCTTGACAAAATCGCCGACGAGCTGGGGATAAGCTTTGCCCACCACGCCTCCGACGAGGACGCGCTTGCAAGCATGCTTACTTTAAAATATCTTTGCGAGGACAGCGCTCTTTCGGTAGAAGGTCTTTTGGAAAAATTCAACGTGCGTATCGGCAGCAACAGAAATTTCGTTGTAACGCGCACGGTTTCTCTGTCCGGACAAATAAGCAAAAAACGCGTTACTTCGGAGGCAATAAAAGCCATTTCCGAATATATACGTTCCAACAGACTGAGAAGCGCCCCCTGCGGCGCGCTTAAAGGGAAACTTGTCAGTCTTTCCCGCGCGTTGGAATGCTCGGGAGGCGAGGTTTTGCACAGCGTGATTAAAAAGATTTACGCCTGCGGCGGACAATATACCGCCAAGGTCAGCAAGGGCAGTATATATGTTAAAGAGGAGGGCGAGCCGTCCGAAACCGACGCCATGAGGGAGAAATATCTGTCGGAACTGCGCAAAAACGGCTTCGATTGCGAAATATTGAACGTAAATGAATTTCTCGACAAATAAAATAAGCCTCCGTGCGAAACAGTGCGCACGGGGGCTTTTGTAATTAAAACTTTTTCAGATAACCCATTCGCCGTCCTCGAACAGAGCTACGACTTTACCGTCGTAGCCTATACCTTCGACGTGCAAATCCTTTGTGCCTACCATGAAGTCGCAGTGCTCGATCGAGTCGTTTACGCCGAGCTTGTCAAGCTGCTCGACTGTCAGCTTGTCGCCGTTTTTGACGGTTGAGGGATAGCCCTTTCCGAGAGCAAGGTGGCAGCTGGCGTTTTCGTCGAAAAGGGTGTTGTAGAACAGAATGCCCAATTCGGAAATGGGGGAATGTTTGCCGATTAACGCGATTTCTCCGAGATAATGACTGCCCTCGTCCGTTTCCACGAGATTTTTAAGCGTTTCGTAGCCCTTTGCCGCGCCGAAGTTGCAAACGCGACCGTCCTTGAATTCGATGAAGAAATCGTCGATGACCGTTCCGTTTTCAACAAGAGGAAGCGCGCTTTTCACGATACCGTTTACCTTGTACTTGTGTGGAGCGGTGAAAACCTCTTCGGTGGGCATATTTGCGGTGAAGTTTATTCCGTCCAGCGCTTTTTCGCCTGCGCCCGTCCAGATGTGTCCCTCGGCAAGACCGACTTTTAGGTCGGTGCCTTTGGAGTTTGTCATGCGTATGTACTCGAAGTTGTGCTCGTTGAGGAATTTTGCTCTGTGTTCGAGTTTTTCGTTGTGTTCCTTCCATGCTTTGACGGGGTCTTTTTCGTTGAGGCGCATTGTCACCGCTATTGCGTCCCAAAGCTTGTCCACAGCCTGCTCGTCGGAGCAATTCGGGAAAATCTTTTTCGCCCAATTTACCGACGGTACGGGGACGATACACCAACGAACCGCGTTTGACATGGTGGCTTTTCTGAATTCTATGAATTTCTTGCTCGACGCCGTGGAATAAGCCTTGATTTTTCCCGCGTCGATTCCTTCGAAAATATCGGGGTCGTCCGAGGTTATGGAAATATGCGCGGCTTTTTGCGTCACGCCGTAAAGTTTTTGCGCGACCATCCATTCGGGAATGTCCACAAGCGTTTCCGTATCGGCGTGTTGGTATCTGATTTTGGAAAGCTTTTCGTCCTTCCAATAGACGAAAACGTCTTTGGCTCCGGCTTCAAAAGCGGTTTCGGCAATTATGCGGGCGAACTCGCCGCATTCTATGGGGGAGTTGATGATGAGAATCTGACCCTTTTGCAGGTTTACGCCTATTTCGACTGCCAGACGTGCGAATTGTTTTTGTTTTTCGTTGCTTAACATTTATATGCTCCTTGTTTTTATTTTTTAAAATTTCAATGCCTGAGAAATATAGCCTTCCAGCTCTTCCGTCTTGATTCGGATTTGCTCCATGCTGTCGCGCATTCTTACCGTCACGGTGTCGTCCTCCAAGGTCTGAAAATCCACCGTTATGCAAAAAGGCGTGCCTATTTCGTCCTGTCTGCGGTATCGTTTGCCGATGCTTCCCGTCTCGTCATAGTCCACGTTAAAGCTTTTTGCCAGCCTGTCGCAGATTTGCGCTGCGTTTTCTCCCAGCTTTTTTTGCAACGGCAGCACAGCCGCCTTGAAGGGGGCAAGCGCGGGGTGGAGTCTTAGCACGACGCGCGTTTCGTTGTTTTCAAGCGTTTCCTCGTCGTATGCGTTGGACAAAAAGGCGAGCACTACACGGTCGGCGCCCAAAGAAGGCTCTATGCAATATGGCACGTATTTTTCGTTGCTCACGGGGTCGGTGTATTCCATGCTTTCGCCGCTTGCGTTCTGATGACACATGAGGTCGAAATCCGTTCTGTCGGCTATGCCCCACAGCTCGCCCCACCCGAAAGGAAACAAAAATTCAAAGTCGGTGGTTGCCTTGGAGTAGTGGGAAAGCTCTTCTTTTTTGTGCTCGCGCATTCTCAGCCTGTCGTCGGAAATCCCCAACGATTTGAGCCAATCGCGGCAGCGGTTTTTCCAGTATTCAAACCATTCGAGGTCTGTGCCCGGCTTGCAGAAAAATTCAAGCTCCATCTGCTCGAATTCCCTTATGCGGAAGATAAAGTTTCCGGGAGTGATTTCGTTGCGGAAGCTTTTGCCTATCTGTCCCACGCCGAAAGGTATTCTTTTGCGGGTGGTGCGGCAGATGTTTTTGAAGTTGACGAAAATACCCTGAGCCGTTTCCGGTCTGAGGTACAGCGTGTTGGCGCTGTCCTCGGTTACTCCCTGAAAGGTTTTGAACATCAGGTTGAACTGCCTTATTTTTGTGAAATCACGGCTGCCGCACACGGGACAGGCAATTTCGTGTTCCTCGATAAAGCTTTCCATCTGATCGTTTGACCAGCCTGCGATGTTTAAGGAGAGCTTTTTTTTCGCGGCGTAGTTTTCGATAAGGTTATCCGCGCGGTGACGGCTTTTGCAGCTTTTGCAGTCCATCAGAGGGTCGTCGAATTTGCCGCCGAGATGTCCGCTCGCCCTCCAGGTTGCGGGATTCATGAGAATGGCGGAGTCAATCCCCACGTTTGTGGGCGGCTCCTGCACGAATTTAAGCCACCATGCTCTTTTGATGTTGTTTTTAAGTTCGACTCCAAGCGGACCGTAGTCCCATGCGTTTGCAAGTCCTCCGTAAATTTCGCTGCCGGCATATACAAAGCCTCTGCCCTTGCAGAGATTAACTAGCTTGTCCATTGTTACCTTGCTGTCCATAAAAAAACCTCAAAAGAAATTTTATTACAATCTCGAAAAAAAGTCAATTGTAAACCCCGATTTAAAAAAATTTTAACTCTGCGCGCTTAAAAGGCATAAAAAAACGCGTTCAAAAGGGTTGTTGCCCCCGACCGCGTTTTTAAGTTTTAAAATTCGAGAGGAATTTTTACTTCTCCCTGCGCGCTGTGGCACAGCGGACATTCCGTCCAGGCGGCTCTGCGCGTATCCTCGTGACCGCACTCCGTGCATTTCCATTGAATTGCTTTTTCGCTGTTGTACAGCTTGTCCTTTTCGAGCTTGGCGTAAATCTGTTCGAGTACGAGATAGTGTGAGCGCTCCACCTCTGCAATCAGCTCGAAAGCCTGCGCGACGTCGTGAAAGCCTTCATCCTTTGCCACCTGCGCGAAATCGGGATAAATTGTGGTTGCCTGATTGAGTTCGTCCTGCGCTACGGATTTTATTTCCTCATTGAGCGTTCCCGCTTTGAAGGGGTATCCGGCGGTGAACTCTATGTTGGGCACTCTCTCCGTGCCGTTGTCGGTAATAAAGTCGTAAAAAACTTTGGCGTGCTTCATTTCGTTTGTCGCGTGCTCGGTGCATATCTGACCGACGTAGGCAAGTCCTTCCCGTTCCGCTTTGTCTTTGAGAAACTGATATCTTGCTCCGTCCTGACACTCTCCCGCAAACGCGCGCGCAAGATTTACGAAAGTTGTGGATTCCTTTAATTTCATGGTTTAAACCTCCGAAAAAAATTATGCACCTTTATGTTTGTCTTGATACGCAAAAAAAGAAATAATTTGTCATTTCCGCGGGAGAAAAGCAATAAACTTTTAATACCGAGGGATGGGAAAGGTTATGAAAGATTATATTGTGGAAAGGGTTTTGCAGTCGGCGGCATACGTAATTGCAAACAAAGCGACGGTACGCGCCTGCGCTTTGAAATTCGATGTGTCCAAATCGACGGTTCACAAGGACCTTACGGAGCGATTGGACAAAATCGACGCCGACTTGCGCAAAAAGGTGAAAGCCGTGCTTGACGTCAATCTCAACGAGCGGCACATCAGGGGCGGAACGGCTACCAAGGAAAAATACAAATCGGAAAACGCGCAATGAAAAAGGGGGGAGTCCGTCAGTCGGGCTCCCCGTTGCTTTTGTCGGCAATAAATTTTTCTTCCGCCTTGTCCCACAGGTTGTACCTTTCGGGATGCATGACTGCGGCGGTGATTCTGTCTTTTGCAAAGGGTATGTCCTCCTGAATCTTTTTCAAAAGCGTTTTCATATATTCTCTTTGTGTATGCTTGTCGGCGGGACAGGGATTGTGAACGACGGGCAGATTTTTGGCGTAAGCGGCAATATCTCTTTCGTCGATAAAAACCATAGGTCTGATTACCGCAATTCCCGTGCGGCTCATAAACGACTTGGGCGCAAAGGTATTGAGCCTGCCCTCAAAGCACATGGAAAGCAAAAAGGTTTCCACAACGTCGTCGGCATGATGTCCCAACGCAAGCTTGCCGAATCCCTTTTGTTTAAGAACGCCGTTGAGCGCGCCCCGTCTCATTTTGGAGCACAGGCTGCAGGGATTTGATTCCTTGCGGATTTCAAAAAGAATCTGCGCAATGTCGGTTTTTTCGACGGTGTAGTCCACGTCAAGCTGTTCGCAAAATTTGCGCACGGGCGCGTATGCGTCCGCTTCGAAGCCCATGTCTACGGTGACTGCGGCAAGTTCAAACCGCTGCGGCGAAAATCTTCGGTAAGCGTTGAGCAGCGCGAGCAGCACAAGACTGTCCTTGCCGCCCGAAACTCCGACGGCGATTTTGTCCCCGTCGTCGATTAAGGAAAATTGATTTACGGCGCGTCTGAAAGGCGCAAGCAGCGTTTGCAGTTCCATGGTTCAATAATATCAGAAAAATCGGTGCAGTTCAACTTTTTGCGGACAAAAAGCCGAGCTTGATTGATTTTCGCGCCGCGTTGGTGTATAATTAAAATTCAGGAGAAAAGCTATGAGGTTTTGGGGCAGAAAAAAAGAGGAGCTTCCCGAAAAGACGGCGCCAAAGCTCAGACACAGATACAAGGTCGGGCTTGCTTTAAGCGGAGGCGGCGCCAAAGGCATAGCTCACGTCGGCGTAATCAGAGCCTTTGAGGAAACGGGACTTGACTTCGATTTTGTGGCGGGCACGAGCGTGGGCAGTCTTGTGGGCGCGGCTTACTGCGCGGGAATTTCATGGGAGGAAATGGCGGAGTTTTGCCGGTCGGTAAAAGAAAAGGAAATAAGAAACAGCCGCTCCGTTTTTTTTCCGTCCGAATCCCGCAACATAGAAAGATTGGCTTACAGGCTGCTCGGCGGCAAAAATTTCAACGAGCTGAAAACACCCTTCGCCTGCAACGCCGTCAATTTGGCGACGGGCGAGGAAAGGATTTTTACGCGCGGCAATCTTGCCAAGGCAATCAGTGCGAGCTGTTCGGTTCCCGTCATTTTTTCGGGAGTTGACATAGAGGGCGAGCATTACGTGGACGGCGGCTTGCTCAACACGATACCCTCCGACATCGCGCGCGGTATGGGAGCAGATTACGTGGTGGCTGTCGACCTCAACCCGACAAGAGGAGAGGGCACTTCGTCGCGCCGTTTGCTCAGCGTATTTTGGGCTACGTTCAACATAGCTATGAAAAGCACCGCCTACAAGGGGATTATGAATACGGACGTCATGATAGAGCCTGACCTTAAAAGGTTCAAATCCACAAAATTGGAGGGCGTTGACGAAATGATAGAGGAAGGCTATCGCGCGGCGTTGGAGCAGATGCCGGTAATAAAGCTTATGCTCGGCGCAAAGTAAGACAAGGAGAAACTTATGGCTGAAAAGAAAAACGACAAAAAGACCACGCGGGTGGCGAAAAGCAAATCGGAGCAGAAAAAACAGCTTGCCGGCTTTGCGGTGGGAGCCGCCGCCGCAGGAGCCGCCGCAGCGGCTGCGGCAGGAAAAGGAAAGTCAAAAAAGAAAAAGAAAACCATTGCCGTTGTGGCGGTGATTCTTGTGCTTGCCGTCATCGCGTGCGGCGCGCTGTATTATTACGACATAACGCCCTTCAACTTCGAGCTCGGCAGCTCGTACGGCTTTAAATATTACAAAAACGCGGTAAAAAAGGTCGTTTCAACCGTTGACGGCGAGCTTATCGTGCACATGATAGACGTTCATCAGGGGGACAGTATTCTTTTGCAGCTGCCCGACGGCAAAAATATGCTTATCGACGGCGGCGACAAGGACAGCAAAATCGCAGCGCATATTATAAATTATCTATTCGATTACACCGATTTAAAGGACGAAAACGGCAAAATAACGCTTGATTACGTTATGCTTACGCATACCGACGCCGACCACTGCGGCAGTCTCGACAATGTAATCGCGCACGAGGACATCGACGTGAAAAACGTCTACCGTCCTATGGTTGTCGCCGAAAGCAAATATTTTTCAAACGACCCGTTGAAGGAGTATGCGGAGGAAATGAATTATGCGGTGGATACCGTCACCACTCAGGCTTACTCCGACTTTATGAACGCCGTGTACGGCGAGCCGACGCTTGAAAACGTCTATTACAATCTCGAAGGCATGACGATAGGCGGAGAGGACGCGGGATACATATTTTATTTTTACAATCCGTCGGTGGAAATGTACAAAACCATTAGCACGGCAAAGCAGAAAAACAACGTGTCGCCCATGATGCTTTTGGAGTTCAACGGCCGCAGAATTTTGCTTACCGGGGACAGCGACGAGGAGGCTGAGGACAATTTCATAGAAAACGTCAACAACCGTCTGTTCGACAACGATTTTGACGGAGACGTCGATGTGTTGAAGGTGGCGCATCACGGCGGCAGAGAGTCTACCAAGCAGGAGCTGCTTGATATGCTTATGCCCGAATACGCCATGATTTCCTGCGGTGAAAATTCTTACGGCCATCCCAGACCTGAAACTTTGGAAAAGCTTGCGGCAAAAAACACTCGGGTTTATTGCACTTACAGAAAATACTCGACGGGCGCGGAGGATTATCCTTACAGCTCGGATAAATTTGACGGAAACATCAGGATGAAAGTTGACTCGGAGGGAAATATCTCCTTTGATTTTGTCGCCGACCTTATAGAAAGCGCCAAGACAACAGCGTCATCAGGCAAAAGAGGCGAGCTTTTGCGCGCCGCGTTTATGGGACTGCGCCGCCGTTTTTGCGCCTGAGCCATGCTTGTACTCAGCTTTGACGGCACGTCGCACGGAGCGGGATACTCCGCCGCGTTGAAAGGAGTGCCGCGCGGTTTTGAAATTTCCGTTGACAAAATCAAAAACGAATTGAGACGCCGCCGTGTCGGCGTGGGAAGAAGCGAAAGACAGCTTTCGGAAACGGACGAGATAATTTTTCTCAACGGGCTTGACAACGGGGTGACGACAGGCGCCGTATTGCGATTTTTCATACCCAACGCGGTTGAAGTTGCGTCCGACGGGACTAAACCTATCACGGCGATACGGAGCGGTCACGCCGATTTGGCGGGCTGCGTCAAATTGGGGCTTGAAAACGCCCGCCCCGTCTGCGAGGAGGCAAGCGCGAGAAATACCGTAGTCTATACTGCGGCGGGAGCGATATGCAGGCAAATCCTTGAAAAAAAAGGTTTAAGCTTTTTTTCCTACGCGGAGAAAATAGGCGGAGTCGAGACCTCTCAAACGGATTTCGACACGCAAAGTCTTTTGCAGTCCGAAAAGCGGCGCGTACGCTGTCCCGACCCTGCGGCTGCGCTCGCTATGGAAAAGGAAATAATTTCCGCCCGCGAAAGAGGGGAAACTTTGGGAGGCAGGGCGCGTGTGCTCTGTTTCGGGTTGCCGACGGGTACGGGCGAATTTAAGAGTCTTGAAAGGCGGCTGTCGGGCAGGCTGGTCGGACGGCTTGCCTCCATTCCCTCTGTCAAGGGAGTCTGGTTCGGAGACGGAGAAAACTATTTCCCCGACGAGCTTGCCGCAAAAGGGAATGAAATAATTTACGCCACAAATCGTTGCGGCGGCGTCGTCGGAGGCATGAGCAACGGCAGGGAAATCAGCGTAGCTTTGACCGTCAAGCCCGTTCCCACACGCAGAAAAAAATCGGAAACGATAGACATAGTTACCTGCAAAACGGTTGAGACGCATTTTGAACGCGCAGACGTTTGCGTGGTTGAAAGCGTCGGAGTAATCGCCGAAAATTTGCTTGCGTTTGAATTGCTCGATTGTATTCTGGAAGAAAACCGAGTCGTATTCCGCAGGTTTGACAAGAGCCTTTTCGACGGAGAAAACACGGTTTTCGCTACCGACGCGGTTGTGGCGGACAAACTGGGACTTTATGGCGAAAATGTTTTTTGCTTTGAACAGGGAGAACATGCCAAGAGCTTTGAACAGGTGACGAAATTTCTGCAATTTTTGTCGGCGCGCGGCTGCGGCAAGGATACGCTTGTGGTTGCCGTCGGCGGCGGCTCGGTGGGGGACGCCGCAGGCTTCGCGGCGTCGGTGTTCTGTCGCGGCGTAAGGCTCGTGCAAGTTCCTACCACGCTTCTTTCGATGCTGGACAGCTCGGTTGGCGGCAAAACCGCCGTGGATTTTTGCGGAGTAAAAAACGCTGTGGGGACGGTTTATCCCGCCGAGACGACCTTGGTCGATTTTTCTCTTTTGGATTTTTTGCCGCGTTCCCTTGCGGACGAGGGCAGGGGAGAGCTGTTCAAGTACGCTTATCTTGACGAAAATATTTCTCGGCTGATTGACGAAAACGCGGATTTGAAGGTTCTTGTCGAGAGTTGTCTCAAATACAAGCAACGGATTGTTTCAATCGACGAGTCCGACCTGCTGCTCAGGCGAAAGCTGAATCTCGGGCACACCTTGGGGCACGCTTTCGAGACGGCTTTCCGACTTCCTCACGGTCAGGCTGTCGCAAACGGATTGTTTTACGAAACTCAAATCGCCTGTTTTCTGAAAATTTGCAGCCCTGATTTCTGGAAAAAGAAAAGGGCAGTGTTGCAGCAAAACTTTGAAATAATTAAGGAGTTCGACGAAGAGCAGATTGTCGCTCTTTGCCTGTCGGACAAAAAAAATATATCCCGCAAAATTTCGCTTATGCTTCCCGACGGACGTTTCGGAGTGCGCGAAACTTTTTTGAACGCGGAAGAATTGAACGGACTTTTGAAAAGATGTTATTTGAACCGGGAAACTACAATTTCAATTCTCGTCTGAATTTCGGCGACAAATCGATAACCCACCGCGCGTTTATCTGCGGTGCGCTTGCCGAGGGGACGACCGAGATAGAAAACGCCTGCATTTGCAGAGACACGCTGTCGACGGCGGACTGTCTGAAAAAAATGGGGGCGGATTTTGTCTTTCGCGGAACGTCCGTTACCGTATACCCGCTCAAAGCTCTTCCCTCCCGAAACGAGCCTCTTGTGCTGGACTGCGGAAACAGCGGCACGACGGCGCGGCTGCTTGCGGGCGTCGCCGCGGGGCTTGGAATAAGAGCGGTGTTCAAAGGAGACGCTTCCTTGTCGCGACGGCCTATGGATAGGGTTATCCTGCCGTTGCGGGAAATGGGATTTGACATACGGAAAACCGACAACGCTCTTTTCGTGACGGGAGACAGCACTTGCGTGCGTGACGAAAGGGAATTGTCTTTTGAAACCTCATCCGCGCAGGTCAAGGGCGCGCTGTTGTTTGCCGCGCTTGTATCGGGCGGAACAATAAAAATAACGGAAAAAGTAAGGTCGCGCAACCACACCGAAATCATGTTAAGCCATCTGGGTGCGCGTATAAAAACGGACGGAAATGAAATCCGACTGGAAAAGAGCAGGATTAAAGGCGCAAAGTTAAAAATCCCCAACGACGTTTCCACCGCCGCATTTTTTATTGCCCACGGTTTGCTTGGAGACGGAGCGGTTTTGAACAATGTCGGCGTCAATCCCACGAGGACGGAATATATTTCGCTGCTTAAAGAAAGCGGCGCGAATATAGAAATCTCAAACGAAAAAAATGTCTGCGGAGAAGCGGCTGCCGATATTTCGGTAACAAGAAGCGCGTTGAAGCCTTTTATTTGCCGCAAGGAGCGGTCAAGGCTTTTGCTTGACGAAATACCCGCTCTCGCAGTTTTGGCGCTCACGGCAAAAGGCAGAAGCAAATTCGAGGGCGTCGGCGAGCTTGCCGCAAAGGAAAGCGACAGGCTTGCGGGCGTTTGCGGGCTTGCAAAAAGCTTGGGTGCGGACGCAGCAGTATGCGGCGACTGTCTTGAAATTTACGGAAAGGGGTATATCGAAGGAGGGCAGGCGGACACGCTGAATGACCACAGGCTCGAGTTGGCTGCGGCGACTGCGGGACTACACAGCAAAAGGGGCGTCGAAACGTCTTTCGGCTATGCCGACGTTTCCTGTCCCGATTTTCTGAAAATAATCGGAGCGGAAAAATTTCGGCTGGGACTGTTGGGCGGCGATATAAGTTCAAGCAAATCTCCGCTGCTTTTTTCGTTGTTTTCGGATTATTTCTCCGTGCCGCTAAGCTACGAGCTGTTTGAAACGGACGCAGCCCGTTTTGACGACACTCTTAAAAAATTGAAAACCTATGCCGACGGATTCAACGTGACAATGCCTTACAAAAGTAGGCTAAGCTCCGACGGTATGCCCTCGAACACGGTGCTTAACAAATGCGGACGGTTTTTGCCCGCCGTTACGGACGGCGACGGAGTTGTTTTGTCGCTTGCGGCCCACAAAATCGATGTAGAGGGCAAAAAACTGCTGCTCATAGGAGCGGGCGGCAGCGCGGCAGCGGCGGCCCGCGCGCTTGCGGACAGAGGGGCGAAACTCTGTTTTGCAAACAGAACGCAGGAAAAAGCGCGTGAATCGGCGAGTCGCTTCGGAGGAAAAATTTACGAAAAAGGAGTTGTCTGCGACGGGATTCTTAGCTTTGTACCCGTATTCGACAGGCTGCTTTTCGCGGACGAAAAGGACGTCGCGGCGGCTGAATTTGTGCTGGACGCATATTATTTTCGCGATACGCGCCTCCTGCAATGCGCGCGAAAGTACGGAAAAATCGCAGTGGACGGATTGGATATGCTCTTTTTTCAGGCAATCAAAGCCTTCGAGATTTTTACGTCCGTCAAGGCGTCCGATGCCGACACGGAAGCGCTTTATGCGCTGTTCAGGAGTAAAATATGAAAATACTTGTTTTAAACGGAGTAAATCTCGGTCGCCTTGGAAAGCGTCAGCCTGAAATTTACGGCTTTGACACTCTGCGCGCTTTAAACAAAAGGTTAAAGCGTTACGCATCGGCAAAAAACATAACTCTGAAATTTTTTCAGACCGACAGCGAACCCGCTTTGCTCAAAAAAATTAACCGTGTTTCCTTAGACGCGATTATTTTGAACGCGGGGGCATGGTCGCATTATTCCTACGCGGTGCGCGACGCTGTGGCGGCTTGCTGCGTACCCGTCGTCGAGGTGCATTTGTCGGACATAACGGCGCGCGAGTCTTTCCGAAAAATCCGCGTGCTTGAAGGCGTCGTTGCTGCTGCGTTCTGGGGAGAGGGCTTGGGCAGCTACGAAAAAGCCGTTGATTTTCTTGCGGCGGAGGCAGTACGATGAAAAAAAATCTGGCGCTTATCGGAATGTCGGGCACGCTCAAATCCACAGTCGGGCGCAGGCTGGCGAAAAAATTGCAGTTGTTGTTTATAGACACTGACGATATGATTGAGTTTGAGACGGGCAGGAGCATTCCGGAAATTTTCGAGCTTGCCGGCGAGGACTATTTCCGCAGTCTCGAAAGAAAGCTGGTAGCGTCTCTTTCCGACTATGACGGCGCAGTTATTTCTACAGGCGGCGGAATCGGAGCAGACGACGAAAATATGAGAGCGCTTTCGGAGCACTGTACGGTAATCTGGCTTGACGCGACGCCACGCACAATTTTTTACAGACTCAAAAACACAAAGCGAACCAGACCTAAGCTTGAACCGTTCAGCCTCAAAAAGGTGGAGGAGCTTTGCCTGTTGCGCAAAGCGGATTACGCAAGACACGCCGATGTAAAAATCGACACGGATTTTTGCAATGCCTCTCGGGTGGCGCAAAAAATAACGGATTTTCTCGATTGCGGCGTCAAGTTGCAAAATAAATGACAAAAAACCCGCCTTGCGGAGCAAATCGCAAGGCGGGTTTGTTATTCTTTTTTCTTATTTTTTGTTTTTCCGTCGCTGTTGCTTATTTTGTTCAGGAGATATACCGCAAGCACGATAATACCCGTAACCAAAAAAATTCCCACCATACCGATACCCATTATCGAAAGAGATTTGAGTATATTGTCCGTTTTGACGTTTCGGAAAAAATTTAAAATCGCGTAACCTATATTTACAAAAAATTCATGCATAAATCGTTGTCTCCTTTCAGCCAATCATGCCCTGCACAATGGAAAGTATTAGCCCTCCGGCAATCACGGACGCTATTTGTCCGGAAACGTTCACGCCTACGGAGTGCATAAGCAGGAAATTTGATTTATCCTCTTCAAGCGCCATTTTTTGCACGACTCGCGCCGACATGGGAAAAGCCGAAATCCCCGCCGCTCCTATCATGGGGTTTATTTTTTCTTTGCTGAAAATATTGAGCAGTTTTGCAAGCATCACGCCGCCTATTGTGTCTACGATAAACGCGATAAGTCCGAGCCCCATTATCAGCAGCGTATTGAATTGGAGAAATTCGGCTGCTTTCATTTTGGAGGCGACGGTTATTCCCAAAAACAGAGTAATTATGTTTGCAAGCACGTTCTGCGCCGTGTCCGAAAGCGAGTTGAGTACGCCGCACTCACGGATAAGGTTGCCGAACATGAGAAAACCAATCAGCGCCAGCGCATCGGGAGCAAACAGCGCGACAATCATCGTGACGATGATGGGGAAGAGGATTTTCGTAAGTTTGGAAACCTTTTTCCCCGAATAAGCCATTTTTATCTGTCTTTCCTTTTTGGTGGTGCACATTCTGATAACGGGCGGCTGCACGACGGGAACCAAAGCCATGTAGGAATATGCCGCTACCATGATTGCCGCCATATAATCGGATTTCAGCATGCCGGCGACATAAATGGAGGTAGGACCGTCTGCCGCTCCGATGATTGCAATGGACGCCGCGTCTTTAAGCTCGAAACCGAGCAGGCTTGCGGTAAACAGCGTAAAAAAGATTCCGAATTGCGCCGCCGCGCCGAAAAGCATAAGCTTTGGATTTGTCAACAGCGGTTCAAAATCAATCATTGCACCGATTCCGATAAACAACAGCAGGGGGAACAACTCGTGAGAGTCGATTCCGATTAAGAACAGAAAATCAATGACCGCCTGTACTCCCGTTCCTTCTTCCGCAATCGGCAGGTTCATCAATATGGCGCCGAAGCCCATAGGGAGCAGCAGCGCGGGCTCCATTTTTTTGCAATTGCCAAATAAATAAGCAGGCCGCCTATGCACCACATTATGACGCCCGGCAGGGTGATATTGGTAAAATTTTGGAATAGTTGTCCCATAACTCATTTACTCACTTCAAAACAAGCAGCGGAGTGTTTGCTTCCACCGCGGAGCCTTTGTTTGTAAGAATACGCGCGACCACTCCGTCTTTTGCCGCAACGATTTCGTTTTCCATTTTCATAGCTTCCAGCACAAGCAGGACAGAGCCTTTTTTTACCGCGTCTCCGACGGATACGTTGATTTTGACTATCGTACCCGGCATAGGCGCTGCGACCGTGTCGCCTTCTGCGGGCGAGTCCGTTCCCGAGGGCGACGAAGTTTGTTCCCGACAGTCGACGCAAACGGATTGTTCAATCGATTCGGACGTATATACGCCGTCGTATTGGTCAATGGGCAGCGGCTCCGCAGTTTCCGCTTCCACCTCGTAAGTGCGTCCGTTTAAAGTAATAACGTATTTCATTTTTTCAATTCCCTGATAGATTTAAATCTCAGACAATTAAGCGGCACTCCCGCTTTGTCGGCGACGATTGCCATGAGCAGGGCGGCGGTTTTCGGCTCCACGTCGTGCAGCTTTATTTGTCCCGCCGAGCCGGGCGCGGTTTTGTCGGCTGCGGACAACGAGTCGGTTGAAACGGTTTTGTCGGCGTCTTCCCTTTTTTGCTTCCGTTTGATTTTTCTTACAATCAGAAAGACAATTAAAGCAAGCAGTAACAAAACCGCAACAAACGCCCCGTATCCCAAAATTGCGGATAAGGTGCGGTCGGCAGGGGGTATTTCGGAAAAAAGCATTGTTTTCATATCTTCTTTTTTTGTTTAAGTCTGACGGTTTTTGTCTGTTCAAATTCGACAAGGTTTCGTCAATGGAGGGAAAAAGCTTTTGTTCAAGAAATGTGTCCTACGGCGCAGTACCATAGGACACATCTAATATTATCTTATCCGTTGGCTTTTTTTCTGCGGGGCTTCCATTTTCTGATTAACAGAATAAGAATTGCGATAAGCATGAGCGTCGTCACGATGAGGGAGGACATGACTATCCAGTTGATAGGCTCTTTTTCCGTCGTGTCCGTGTTGCCGCTGTCATCTTCGACGGGATTTTGCAGCTCGTACAGATAGGTTCTGAATTCCTGAATGTTTTCAAAATTCAGTTCCTTTTCAAAGTCGATAAGATAGGTGCCTTCTTCAAGCAAATTGCCGTCGCTGTCGAGATAATACTTTTTGTTGAAGTTTTCGACCATGGTTTTGAGTTTGGCAAGCTCTTCGGTATCTTCCTCGTTCTTTACCTTTGCAGCCTGCTTTCTGACAAGCTCGAGGTCGTCGGTTTCCGCCGCTTCGAAATATCTGTAATCCAGACCGGAAACGTTGCCGAAAGAGGATGTTACGGTGAGCTGCTCCATAATAATGCTTTCCTTGTCAAAGTCGGACGAAGTAAGCACTGTTTCGACGTCGTCAAGAGGTTCGCCGTCCACGTCTTTGCCGAACAGTTTCATGTAGTCCTCCTCGGTAATGGTAGCGCAGTAAGCCTGATCGAAAAGGGCTATTCCCTGCACATACTGTTCTTCGGTCGCGTTTCTCGAACCGAGCCACAATTCGAGGTAAACAGTCTTGGCTTCGTTGCCCACGGCTATATAGAAGTAATATCTGACGTAGCCGTTGCCTTCTTCCTCGTTTTCCGCCGCGTAAGCCGTGCCGTCCATAGCTTTGTCGTAGCCCGAAAGCACGTTTCTGCCGTCCGTCAGATAGACGTAGGGGACGGCGTCTCCAATGCCTTTGGCAAGCACGCTTATTTTATAAAAAGTGTTTGCCGAAAGGGAAATTGACGCGGACTGAACGCCGGCGGAGGTTTTAACCTTGTTGTTTATCATGAGAACCGACCTTGCGTCGTCGTCTTTAAGCGGGAAGTCGTTTTCTCCTATGCCCAACTCTCCGAGCAAAGAGGAATTGTTTTTAAACAACAGACCTGTCTGAATGTCTCCGATGGCGTTGGGAGCAAGCGTGCCGTTGCCGCCGATAGCCGTGTTGCCCGAAACGTAAAGCGTCCAGTTTGCGGGTCTCACTACGGTTTCCAGTCCCGAATTGTTGAGCGGAATGTTGAAGGACGGGTTGCTTATCAGGTTGTCGGTATCGAAAGTCTGGTCGAGGTCCACAGTCTTGATGGTGGAGCTTGACGAGGTTCCGTTAAAGTCGCTCTGCTCGATTTCAAAGAGCGCAAGCTCGGCAATGTACAGCGTTCCCGAAGGAATAACTCCGCCCGCGGCGTAGTTTTTCATTCCAAGATAAATTTCAAGCGTCAACTCTATTGCCTGCGAGTTGGAGGGTTTGATGTAAAACTGATATTCCGTCCAACCGTTGAAGGTATCGTTTTCGATGTCTTCGTCGGTGTTGATTTTTTCAAAATAGGTTGTTTTGCTTGTCGCCGCGCTGTTGGTGTTGTCGAAAAGGTAAATATACGCGCCCGTATTTTTTGCGACGTTTTCCGTTCTCACCCATACGCTCAATCTGTAAGACTTGTTTATCGAAGGCGGATTGACGGTAAAGGAGGAGTAAGTGACGCCCGCCTTGGTATCCGAAACATTGGTTATTCTTGTTATGCTTCCGTTCTCGTCGTCGGCGAAGGGAAGAAATTCAAACTGCTGCTTGTATTCCTCGTAGGTCAAAAGGTCAACCGTGCCGAATTCGTTTTCGCGGGTGAGAGTCTGGTCTGACTCTTCCGCATCGGAGGAATCGAAGGTGTGACCGATGTAGAAGCCGTCCTCGTTTTCCGTCTTTTCCTCTGCGTTGTTGTTGAGGAAAGCGCCTTTGGAAATTTTTTCGCAGGAAATTTCACCGAAGAAAGCCGTGCCCATGGAGGGATTTTCGGCAAACTCCGTCTGTCCGAGTCCCAATTCAAAGTACAGTGTCTGGCTTGTGTTCTTTGCTCCTTCGATATAGAAGGAATATTGCTCCCATGCGCCCGCAGTGCTGATGTTTTCCATTCTCACGGCGTAGTAGTCGGAGGAAGCCTGGCTGTCGGAGGTCCTCAGCGCGACGTAGGCTCCGTGCCCCGTGATGGAGTCGGTTTTTACCCAAACGGAAACTTTCAGGTATTGGCTTGACGCAACGCTGAAAGAGGAGGAGAGCACGCTGGCCGCCGTTTCCTCGGCGTTGCTTATCATGAATATTCTGCTGTTTTCCGAATCGGCAACGGGATAACCCGGGTTAGTCGTGTTGTTCAAGCCCTTTTGTCCCAAATCGTAAACAACCTTGCCGTTCCACTCGTCCTCCTTTGTGTCCACAACGCCCATAAGGGTGTCGGAATCCACGACGGAGTCGCGTTTCGTCCAGCTTGTCGCCGTCAGAGGATATTGCAGATTCTGCGCGTCCGCGTAAGTGTACTTGAAATCGCTGTTTGAAATATCCAGCGACGACGAGGTATCGCCGTCCGGTCTCGTGGACTCGATGTTGGAGGGAATAACTTCCTTCCACAACGCGAGCACAAGCGAAACGACGATAACCGCAACCGCAACGATGGCTATGAGCGAAATAATCATAGCCTTTTTGCTTTTCAAGGACTTTGTTGCGGAGCCGGAAGAATTCGCCTGCTTGTAGCTGGCTGGCGTGTAGCGATTGTCGGATTGTTTTTTACTCATTTGATTCACCCTGTTCAGTAAAAAATTTTAAGCATAATACGGCATAGTAAACGCTATGCTCCGACTATTTTAATACAAACGGAGAAAAAAAGCAATAACATTTACTTGGTTTGTTAAATTTTTCTTAAATGGGTAAAATATTTTTGATTAAGGCTCGCTTGGAGAACGAAAATGAAAAATTGGCTCAGAATATTGCTGATTGTCCTTTCCGGCTGCGGAATAGGCTTTATAAACGGTTTTCTCGGAGGCGGAGGCGGCGTGCTGGTCGTCGCCGTTTTTCTCGCGCTTTACGCCCTGCCGCAGAAAAACGCCCACGCAACCGCGCTTCTAGTAATTCTTCCGATAAGCTTAATCAGCGCGCTTGTCTATCTGCTAAACGGCAGCGTTGATTGGGAATACACTCTTTTTGCGACAATCGGAGTTGTCGCGGGGGGAGCGGCGGGCGCGCTGCTGCTCAACAGGCTCAGCGGCAACGTCGTCAAGCTCATATTTTCCCTTTTGCTGCTCGCGTCGGGAGTGAGGATGTTTTTATGACAGTTTGGCTTATCGTATTCGGCTTTATATCGGGTATACTCGGCGGCATGGGCATGGGCGGCGGCACGCTTTTAATCCCTTTGCTCAATTTTCTCGATATAGAACAGCAGACAATTCAGGCAATCAACCTTATCAGCTTTTTGCCCATGGCGTGCGTAGCGCTCGGACTGCATTTCAAAAACAAGCTGGTAAAGCCCCGTCGTACCCTGTGGATGATAGCTCCCGCCTGCGCGTTTTGTATTCTGGGCGCGCTGCTTACCAAAAACACGTCTTCCGAGGTGTTGAAAATCTGCTTTGGCGTGTTTATGCTCCTGCTGGGCGTGTGGCAGTTGATTTTGTCCGTAAGACAGATGGTCAGGGAAAGAAAGACAGACAAGGAAAGTTCGCTTTTTTCCGATACGGAAAAATAAGCTTCAAGCCCCCGACGCGTGCGGGGGCTTTGTCGACAAGCCGTATTCGGCATGTACGGACAAGCGCGGTGTTCGGTAGGTCGGACAGAGGTGAAAAAATCGGCGAAAAAAGCGTTTTAACAATTTACATTTATTTTTTCATGTGTTATTATGAAACATATTCATAAGTGAAAGCGATAAACTAGCCGATTAGGATTAAAAGGGAGGCTTCAAGGTTTTGAGAAAACATACAAGAACTTTCAAAAAGGGGATACATTTTCCCGATATGAAATATCTCGCAAAAGACAAGCCTATCGAGCCGATGCCGCCGTCGGAGCATTATTTCGTGGCGTTGAGTCAGCACATAGGCGCGCCTGCCAAGCCCGTAGTGGAAGTTGGCGCGACCGTTGCGGCGGGCACTCTGATTGCCCGCGCAGACGGGATGATTTCCGCAAACGTATTTTCTCCCGTGAGCGGAACGGTAGCGGGAATAGAAACGAGAAAAAACAAGCAGGGCGCAAACGCTCCCTTTATCCATATAAAGAACGATTTTAAAAACCGCGAAGAATTTATGCCTCCCGCGGACGCCTCCGACGCCCGTGCGGTTAGGGAGCGCATAGGAGAAGCGGGCATAGTGGGACTTGGCGGCGCGGGGTTTCCTACTCTCGTCAAGCTCAGTCCCTCCAAACCCGTGGATATTTTGATAATCAACGCCGCCGAGTGCGAGCCTTATCTCACTTGCGATTACAGAGTTATGCTGGACAGAACGGAGGAATTTGTCAAGGGAGTAAAAATACTTTCAAGCTGTCTGGGCGTCGCGCGCACCGTGATAGGTATAGAAGAAAACAAAATGGAGGCGTATGAAAAGCTGCGCGCCTTCGACGGGTTTGAGCTGATTCTGCTTGAAAAGAAATATCCGCAGGGCGGAGAAAAGCAGCTGATTTACGCCTGCTGCGGCAGAGTGGTTCCCGCAAAGGCTCTTCCCATGGACGTCGGCGTCGTGGTGCAGAATGTCGCCACCGCGCTGGCGGTTTACGAAGCAGTGGAAAAGGGCAAGCCTCTTTACGAGCGTGTGGTTACCGTTAGCGGCAAGGGAGTTGCGGAGCCTAAAAACCTGCTTGTAAAAACGGGAACGCTTTTCGAGGAGGCGCTGGATTTCTGCGGCGGAATTTCCGAGGACACGCAAAAGCTGATTGCGGGCGGTCCCATGATGGGTACGTCTCTCTACGATGCGTCGGGCGTTTTCACAAAAACGGATTCGGGGCTTTTGGCGCTGACGGGAGAGGAGGCAAACGTCAGTCAGCCCTCCAATTGCATAAGCTGCGGCGCGTGCGCGAGAGCGTGCCCCATGAATCTTATGCCGATGTACATTGATTTTTACGCGCTGGCGGGCGATTTCAAAACCTCGGAGAAATACGGAACCAATCACTGCATAGAGTGCGGTTGCTGCGCCAACGTCTGTCCCGCAAAGCGTCCGCTCGTGCAAAGCATACGCTTAGCCAAGGCAAAGCTCAGGGAGAAGGCAAAATGAGAAAATTCGTTTATTCCGGTTCGCCCCACGTCACGGGGCGCAGGACGACAAAGGGAATAATGCTGGACGTCGTCATAGCGCTTTTGCCGGCGACGGTTGTCGGCTGCGTCTATTTCGGCTGGAAAGCGCTTCTCATCGTTGCGATAGCGGTGTTGACGGCCGTGCTGACGGAAGTGCTGTACCGCATGATTTTCAACAGAGAAACCTTTAAGGAAGCAGTCAAAATAGATTTTTCGAGCGTCGTCACGGGACTGCTTATCGGACTCAATCTGGGCGTGCAGGTGGCTTGGTACGTACCCGTTTTCGCTTCCGTTTTCGCAATCGCCGTTACCAAAATGCTTTTCGGCGGAACGGGAAGAAATCTTTTCAATCCGGCGATTGCAGGCAGAATTTTCGTATTCATCAGCTTTTTGTCCGTGATGACCAAGTTCGACACTCTGCCGGGCGGCGCGGAGCTTGTCGGGGCGACGCCTTTGGGAAACCTGCTTGCCGAGGGCAGCGCGGGCGTAAGCAATCTCGATTTGTTTTTGGGGCGCGGAGTCGCAGGCTGCATAGGCGAAACGTGCAAGGCTGCGTTGATTGCCGGCGGACTTTATCTCGTTGTAAGAAGGGTAATCAACGGACTGTATCCGTTGATTTACATTGCGGTTGCGGGGCTTTTCACCGTTGCGTTGAAGGGCAGCTTTTCGTATTTTCTGCCCACTATCCTGTCGGGAGGGCTTATGCTCGGCGCAATCTTCATGGCAACCGACTACGTAACCACCCCCAACACTTTCTGGGGCAACGTGCTTTACTTTGCCATGCTCGGCTTGCTTACGGCGGGACTGAGGCTTGCGGCGGAGATAGAGACCGTTTCCTTCTCCATTCTGATTATGAACATCATCTGTCCGTTAATCGACAGATATATAGTGCCCCGTCCCTTCGGAAAACGCAGGGAAAGAAAAACAAAGGAGGCAAAAGCATGAAAGGCAGAGAGTTTTTTTCAAGCGCGTCCTTCAAATCGATAGTAGTGCTGATTCTAATCGCCGTCGTGCTGGGAGGCGCGCTTAGTATACTCAACGACGTGCTCTACGTATCGGCGGAGGAGGAAGTAAACCGCGCAATCAAAAAGATTTACGGCAGGGAAATCGGCTGGGAGGAAAAGGAGCTTGACCCCGAGTTTTCGTCAAACGACGACTACGGCGAAATAAACACCGTATATCTTTTGGAGGACGGAAATTATCTCGTGCAGTCGACGGGCGCGGACGGATACAAAAAGGGAACGGTCACGCTTTGGGTGGTGCTTTCCTTTGACGGCGGACAATTGAAGGGAATAGAAAAAATTTCCTACGCGGGCAACCAATCCCAAAGCCTTATGTCAAAATTCGGCGACGAGCAATACAAAAAATATCTTGAAGATTTCGACGGAGGGTACTTTGATTCCTCCGATTCGCGGTATATCGTGGGCGGAGCAACCTACACGTCGCACGCGATTACAAATTCGGTAAACATGGCGTTGTTTTACGCCGAAAACGCTTTGGGAGGAAATGCAGATGAGAGTTAAGGATATAGCTCTGGACGGCGTGGTTCGGCAGAATCCCACGTTCAGGCTGGTTCTGGGCACCTGTCCCACGCTTGCGCTTACTACAGCCGCCTTCAACGGCATAGGCATGGGGCTGTCGGTTACTTTCGTTCTTATATGCAGCAACGTGTTCGTTTCTCTTTTGCGGAAAATAATACCCGACAAGGTGCGTATTCCGGCTTTCGTCCTGATTATCGCCACATTCGTCACCGTCGTACAGATGGTTCTCAAAAAATTTATGCCGGATTTGTACGATTCGCTGGGAGTATTTCTGCCGCTTATTGTCGTCAACTGCATTATTCTCGCCCGCGCGGAGTCCTTTGCGAGTCACAACAAGGTGGGCTATTCGGCGCTTGACGGTCTGTTTATGGGACTCGGCTTTACCGCCGCGCTCACGCTTATGGGCGCGTTCAGGGAAATTCTCGGCAACGGCACCTTTTTCGGCATAAAGCTGTGGGACTTTCAAATAGCGTTTTTCAGCTCGGCGGCGGGAGCCTTTCTTACCTTCGGGCTGTTTATCCTAATATTCAACGTGATTTACAACGCCGCAAACAACAGGGCGAAGCACAAGCACGCCTTGCATGAGAACGGAAGCGCAACCGAAAAGAGCGCTCAGGAGGCATGATATGGCAATCGGCGCGTTGATAATCGGTGCTGTTTTCGTAAACAATCTTATATTGGTGCAGTTTCTCGGTATTTGTCCTTTTCTCGGCGTTTCCAAAAAGGTGGAGTCCGCGTTCGGCATGGGCATGGCGGTCATATTCGTCATGACGGTCTCCTCGCTCATTTCCTTTGCGCTCTATCAGTATGTTCTTGTGGCGCTCGGGTTGGAGTATCTGAAAACCATAGTTTTTATTTTCGTCATCGCAGGTCTGGTGCAAATCCTGGAAATGGCGCTTAAAAAATTCGCTCCCGCGCTGTACAGGTCGATGGGCGTTTATCTGCCGCTTATTACAACCAACTGCGCAATCCTCGGCGTTGCCGAGCTTAACATAATGGGAGGATACACCCTGCTCACCGCAACTCTCAACGGCTTGTTTTCTGGGGTGGGCTTTACGCTTGCAATAGTTTTGCTCGCGGGACTGCGCGAAAAGCTGGACAAGCTTCCCATAGCCAAGCCGCTCAAGGGCTTTCCGATAACGCTGATTACGGCTTGCTTTATGGCGATGGCTTTTTACGTTTTCAATTCCGTCACGCTCGGAGGTTGACATGGAATCGTTGATGTTGTTCAAGGATATAAATTGGAAAAGCTTCGGAATCGTAGTCGCGATTATGGCGGGCATAGCGATATTTTTCGCAGCGCTGATAATAATAATTTCACGTTTTTGCGAAGTCAAGGGCGACCCGAGAGTTCCCGAAATCGTTTCACATCTGAGCGGAGCGAACTGCGGCGGCTGCGGACATCCCGGCTGCGAAGGGTTTGCGCGCGCGCTGGTTGAAGGCAAGGCAAGTCTTGACGATTGCGGTCAGACAACAAAGGCCAACAAAATAGAAATTTCCAACATACTCGGAATAAATTATTCGGGCGGAGAGGAGACCGTGGCGGTGGTGGCGTGCTGCGGAGGCATAGCCTGCGACGACAAATATTCCTATCAGGGTTACGGAAGCTGTATTTCGCAGCAGCTGCTTGCGGACGGCAGAAAAAAGTGCGAGGTGGGGTGCATGGGCGCAGGCAGCTGCGTGGACGTATGCCCCAATTTTGCCATTCAGGTTCACAAAGGGGTGGCGGCAGTAGACAAGGATTTGTGCATAAGCTGCGGGCTGTGCATACGTACCTGCCCCAAAAATCTTATAAAGCGCATACCCAAATCGGCAAAGGTTTACATTGCGTGTTCCTCTCAGAACAGGGGCAAGGACGTTATGGACGTGTGCAAGGCGGGCTGCATAAGCTGCGGTCTGTGCCAAAAGGTTTGCCCTCACGACGCAATACATCTTGTCAACAACGTGCCGATAATCGATTACGGCAAATGTACTGGATGCATGACCTGTCTTGAAAAGTGTCCTCGCAAGTGCATAAGAAAATGCTGATTGACAGGCGTTAAAAAATTGTTTTAAAGAAAAATGCCGTGTGAATATTTCAAAAAAGGTATTTACAGGGCATTTTTTTTATGCTATGATAAACGTGCAAACGAGAAAAATGCGGAACGGTGAAGAAAAATGATTGAAGCAAACAAAACTGTCGAAAGAATAGGTCTGATAGACCTCGGTTCAAATACGGCTCGTCTCGTCATATTCGACGTGCTTGAAGGCGGCTACTTTATGGTGGCGGACGAAATGGTGGAAGCGGTGCGTCTCGGAGAAACGGAGATAGACGGCTCGCTCAAACAGACGCGGGTTATGCAGGCAATAAACACGGTAAAGGTGTTCAAAAAGCTTTGCGCTGTGTTCCGCGTGGACAAAATTCTCGCCGTGGCGACAGCGGCGGTGCGTCGCGCGAAAAATCAACGCACCTTCCTCAACGAGATGTTCGGCTCTACGGGACTCAAATTCAAAGTGGTTTCCGAAGAGGAGGAGGCCAATCTCGTCTATCAGGGCGTGATAAATTCGATGGAAATCCCCAAGGGGCTGATTATGGAAATAGGCGGCTCCGGTACCAAATTCGTGTATTACAACCGCCGCAACATTCTGCATACGGAGGTTTTTTCCTTCGGCGCCGCGACGCTTGCGGAAATGTTCGGAGGAGCGGACGTCGCTCCGGAGGAGACGGAACGCAAGGTCGCGGAGTTTTTCAGGCAGCAGCTCGAAACGGTCGATTGGCTGGACGAGCTTGACCCTGAAACTCAGTTTATAGGCGTGGGAGGCTCTTTCAGAAATCTTTCCGCGCTGGCTCGCCGTATGCGCAAGTATCCGCTCGACATGACGCACAATTACAATCTGCCCGTAACGGACCTTAACGCGATATGCGATATGCTGAGAACCGCAGACCCATCCAAAAAGAACAGGATAAAGGGCTTGACCTCTGTGCGCGCGGACGTTTTTCCATGCGCTCTGACGGCGATAAAATGCGTTGCCGACACGTTGGGCTTTTCCAAAATAATCACCTCCGCGTGCGGTTTGAGGGAGGGTATAATGTTCAATTACGCCGTGCCGCTTACGCTGGAAAAGCCGATAACCGACGTGCTCGGGCACAGCATACTGACTTATCTGAATTATCTTGGCTGCAACGTGGCGCACGCCGAGCAGGTTTACAATCTGACGATACAGCTGTTCAAGCAGTTGAGAGTGCTGCACAAATTTCCCCGTATGTACGTGCGGGTGCTGCGAGTGGCGGCTCTGTTGAACGAGGTGGGCAAGACCTTCAAATATTACGACAATGCGCGACACGCCGCGTATATGATACTCAACTCCAACCTTTACGGCATTTCCCACAGGGACATCGTGCTTGCGGCTTATGTAACCGACGTATTCAACAAAAACGAGGCTCCGCTCACCGATTGGGACAAGTTCAGGGAAAAGGGTATAATAACCGACGAGGACGTGGAGGCAGTCAAAAAGCTGGCGGTGATTTTGGGGCTTGCGGTTGCTTTTGACAGAAGCAACGCGGGAGTTATCATGGAAATCAACTGCGACGTGTTGGGCGACAGCGTTATCATGAAAACGGAGGTCATAGGCGACACCACGCTGGAAATGCGGGACGCCAACAGATGCGTTACGGACTTCCGCAAAGTGTTCAAAAAAAATCTCGACATTATCTGAAAGAAGATGAAAACGGTGCTTGCGTCTGCCTCTCCCCGCAGGAGAGAACTTTTGAAAAGCATACTTACGGATTTTTCCGTGCACCCTTTTTCGGGGGAGGAAAATCTGCCGCCCGACAAGCCCGCTCGGTACGTCAAATCGCTTGCAGCTTTGAAAGCCTGCGAGGTTGCTCGGCTTTTTCCCGACGCGACGGTTATCGGAGCGGATACGGTTGTCGTCTTCGGCGGCAGAATCATAGGCAAACCCAAGGACGAAAAGCAGGCTTTCGACATACTGAAAGAACTGTCGGGCAAGACGCACTCGGTTTACACGGGCGTGTGCGTCGTGCGCGGAGGGAGGAAAAAGGCGTTTGTGCGAAAAAGCAGGGTGCTGTTTTTTCCCCTTACGGACGAACGGATAAACTCTTATATCGCTACCGGTTCGCCTATGGACAAAGCGGGCGCTTACGGCATACAGGACAGCGGCTTTGTCAAAAAAATCCGCGGCAGCTATTCCAATGTTATGGGACTGCCTGTGGAAAAGCTGCGCAAAATACTTAAGAAAGAGGAACGAAATGGCTAAATACGAGCTGATTGCGGACATAGGAACCGATTTTGTCAATATGTCTTTGAAAAACGCGGATTTTGTTTTGCGGGAGCCTGCGCTGGTTTTGGCGGACGCCCGCAACGAAAGCGATTTTCTTTCCGCGGGACTTGCCGCCAAAAGGGCAGCCGACTCGGAAAACTCAAAGCTTGTCTATCCTTTCGCCGAGGGCTGCGTCGCGGACAAAAAAGCCGCCGATTTTTTTCTGCGGAAGGCAATGGAAAAGCTTCTGCCGTCCACGGCGTTTCCCCCCAGAGTGGACGTTTGCTGTCTTGTGCCTGTCGGCTCGGGCAACGGCGAAAAAAAGGTTCTGGAAGAAATTTTCAACAATATAGGCGTCAAATCGGTCAGATTCAAAGAGTCCGTGCTTGCCGCCGCCGCAGCCTGCTTCAAGGAGTTTGACAAAAGAGCGGGAATTGTAGTGGACATAGGCTCCTCAGTGACCGACCTTGCGGCGGTGAGAGAGGACAAAATCGTTGCGGGCTGTTCTTTTTATATCGGAGGAGCGTATTATACGCAGCAAATTTCCGATTACGTTCTGAAAAAATACGGGCTGCAAATAACCTTTGCCGAGGCGGAAAAGCTCAAACTCAAATGCGCGGGACTTTATCCCAACGACGTTTCTTTCGGTACGGTGGCGGGACTCAACATAAACAAGGGCGCAGCGGAAGAAATAACTGTCACCGCACGGGAAATTTACGACGTTTTGGCAGCTCTTACCGACAAGCTGTGTCAGGTTGTGACAAGCCTTTTGCTCACCGTTCCTCAGGAAACGAGCGCTTATTTCAAGGAAAGCCCGATTTTTCTCTGCGGCGGCTGCGCTCAGCTGTCGGGTATGGAAAAATATTTTTTCGACAAAATGAATATGGGCGTGCTTGTTCCGTCGGACAGCTTTCTCGCAGCGGTAAAGGGCGCCAAGCTCCTTTTGTGAATTGTAATTTTTGTTTTTCAAACGCCTCTAAAAAGAGGCGTTTTTTCGTGGATTTTATTTTTATATAAATTTATTTGTCGAAAAACGCGAAAAAATTTGTCCGAAAACGTCTGATTTTGCGGCTTGCCTTCGGTATTGGCTCCTTTGATGTATAATTGAACGAAAGAGGTTTTGCTTATGGCAATAAAAATAGCCGTGCTCGGCGGCAAGGGAGGAGTTGGAAAAACCACGGTTACCGCCAATTTGAGCTACGCGTTGGCGGGCAAGTCGCTGAGGGTGGCGGCGGTCGATTCGGACACGGGGCTTAACTGTCTCAACAAAGCGTTTCGCCAGCCCAAGCCGTTGTTCTATTTGAACGACGTGCTGACGGGACGTTGCAGAATAAGGCAGGCGCTTTCACAGAGCGAAACGCGTCAGTCCTGTTATGTTTTGAGCTTGAAGGAAGACACGTCTCCTCCCGCGCAGAATATACGCGCGCTTTTTAATCAGATGGAGCAGATGTTCGATTATATTCTTGTGGATTGCCCTCCGGGGCGCGGTTCGGATACGGAAAGAGTATTCAAGTGCTGCGACCATGCGATAGTGGTGTTTACCCCGCATCCGAGCGCCGTCAAGGGAGCGGCAGCCGTCATAGAGTCCTTGAAGCCTTACGATTATCTCAAAATTTATTCCCTTCTCAATATGGTGCGCGGAGACCTTGTCAAAAGCGGCGTCATACCCACGCCCTTCGAGCTGTTCAATATGCTCAAAGCGTCGCCTCTGGGGCTGGTTCCCGAATCCGACGAAATAGGGTTTTCCCCTGTCGCCCAAAGCGAAATTTTCGATATAATCGCCAACAATCTGCACAACGGCAGAAGCGATATATTTGACTGCGTAAGGCAGTATTCCGGTTTTTGGGGCAAACTGAAAAGCAAAATGAAACGCAACGCATAATCGGTCGGGCGCGCTCATATATTATCCCAAAGAAATGTTTTTTCGGAGGTAAGGCACGATGTATGACGACGAAAGCGTGGCAAGGTACGATTGCGAGGCGACGGAAGAGGATTGGCTGGAAATAAGCTACACCAAAAGACACTATATAGACGACGAGGATGATTTTGCCGCGCCCGCTGCGGTTTTGCCGCACCGCATAAGAAAGAAAAAGAAAAGCGGCAGGCGTTCCGCAGGGAACGGCGAGGTCAGAAAATGGGTGTACCGCGCGGCGGCTCTTGCCGTCATGGCGGGGCTGTTGATTGCAATGCGCTTTGTGGACAGCGGTTTTGTGGGCGACGTCTTCAAAACGGCAAAGGAAACCTATACCACTTCTCTGATAAGCGCGTTTACAGCAAAAACCGATTCCGACACGATAAATATACCGATAAACTACAATGTGGAAAGCGTAACCGACGGAAACGTGGTCTTGGGAGGCGGCATGCTTTCGCTGAGTCTTACCGACGGCAAGGTGGAGGACATTACCGAAAACAGCGTGACAGTGCGCGTTTCGGACGACCTGTGCGTGGTTTACGGCAACCTGAGCGCCGTATTGGTTGCAAACGAGCAGAATCTGGCATATATGGACGTAATCGGAAAATACGAGGGCAGCACCACCGTCAACCTCTTGTACAAGGGCGAAAAAATCACCGACATAACGGCGGTTGACTACACGCTTACATGGCAGGTCTGAAATTCAGGATTTTAAAAAGCTTCTGGCTTCTGCTGGCATTTTCCCTGTTTATCAGGCAGGCGTATATCTTCGGACTTTACACATTGAGTGTGCTGATACATGAATCGGCACACTACTTTGTTGCCAAAAAATGCGGCTACAAGTGCAATTGTATAGCGGTTTCCGCCTTCGGCGCCGTCCTGTACGGCGAATTCGACAGCGTTGACAACCGAGACGGCGTCAAAATCGCGCTGGCGGGACCTGCGGCAAATGCGGTGTGCGCCTTGGTTTTCGTAGCGCTTTGGTGGATGTTTCCGGCGCTTTACGTTTTCAGTCAGCCCTTTGTCGCCGCAAACGTCTCGCTTTGCCTGATAAATCTGCTGCCCGCCTATCCGCTGGACGGCGGGCGCGTTTTCGTTTCTCTGCTTTCCGCGAAAACCGATTACGCGAAAGCGTTGAAGGTAAGCAAAATCCTTTCGGTGGCGCTGTCTGGCGCGCTGTTTTTTGTTTTTCTGTGTATGTGCTTTGCGGGCGTGCCCAATTTTTCTTTGGGATTGTTTGCGGTCTTCGTCCTGTCCGCCGGGCTGTCCGAAACAAAGGGCGAAATTTTCAGCAAGCAAATAGTTTTCGAGGTTTACAAAAAGAGATTGGACAGGGGAGTGGAAAAAAAGACGCTGGTGTTTTCGGAGGAGGCGACGCTTAAAAGCGTTGGCAAAAGAATGTCGCACCACTTTGTTTATCGGATAGAGGTGGTGGAGGCAAAGGACGGAGAGGTAAAAAAAGTCTTTTCTCACGCACAGTTCCTCAATCTTCTTTCCTCCCATGCGCTTGACACTCCGTTGAAAGAGTTGTTATAATCTTTTTTATGAAACTTTCGGAATCGATAAGCAAACCGGCAAGGTATACGGGCGGGGAGTACGGCGCGCCCGATACCTCGAAGCCCTTCGATACAAGCGTGTGTCTTTGCTTTCCCGACGTATATGAAGTAGGGATGAGCAATCTGGGCACACGCATACTTTATTTTCTCATGAACGGCCTTGACGGCGTCGTGTGCGAAAGATGCTATGCTCCGTGGACGGATTATGCCGATTTTCTAAGAGACGAGGGCAGTCCGCTTGTCAGTCTGGAAAACAAAAAGCCTTTTAAAGACTTCGATTTCGTCGGTTTTTCGCTTCAATACGAATTATCTTATTCCAATATGCTTCTTATGCTGGACCTTGCCGGCTTTCCGCTGCTTGCAAAGGACAGGGGAGACGAGTTTCCCATTGTCATCGCGGGCGGTCCCTGCACGGTCAATCCGGAGCCCGTGGCGGCGTTTGTCGATATTTTTATGTTGGGCGAGGGGGAAACGCCTTGGCCGCAGCTGCTCGAATTGTACAAGCTCAACAGAGGCATGAAAAAAAGAGATTTTCTGCGCCTTGCGGCGGATACTCTCGACTGTCTCTATATCCCCGAACGCGTAAACGTGCGCACGGAAAATGGCAGAACCGTTGACGTGCGCTATGAAAAAAAGGTAAAAAAACACAAGGAAAAGAATCTGGACGAGAGCTTTTTCCCCAAAACCGCGCTTGTGCCCAATCTTGAAATCGTCCACGACCGAGCCGTTGCCGAGCTGTTCCGCGGCTGCGCCAACGGATGCAGATTTTGTCAGGCGGGCTTTATTTACCGCCCGGTCAGGGAGCGTTCTCCGGATACGGTTGTCGCTATTTGCCGTTCTTTGCTTTTGAGCACGGGCTACGACGAGCTTTCGCTCAACAGTCTTTCGACGGGCGATTACAGCGGATTGAAGGAGATTGTGACCCGACTCAAACCCTTTGTCAAAGAGCGCGGAGTAAAGCTAAGCCTGCCGAGCCTGAGAATGGACAGCTTCGACGGCGAGACGGCGGATACGGAGCGCAAAAGCTCTCTTACCTTCGCGCCCGAAGCGGGAACGCAGCGTCTGCGCGACGTTATAAACAAAAACATAACGGAGGAGAATATCTTTAACACTCTCGCTCAGGCGTTTGAAAGAGGGTATTCGTCGGTAAAATTTTATTTCATGCTCGGTCTGCCCACCGAAACGGACGAGGATGTGGAGGGCATAGTAAATCTGGCGGCTGCGGTGAAAAAGCTGTACAGGGAGCGCAGAACGTCGGGAAAGGAGCTGCGACTGAGCATTTCCGCGGCGACCTTTATTCCCAAGCCCTTTACGCCGTTCCAATGGGAGGGCTTTGCCCAAAGGGAGGACATAGAGCGCAAGCAAAGCTATCTCAAATCCCGTCTTAAAAAGCTGGGGGTGGGCTTTTCCTATCACGATTACGACACGTCTTTTATGGAAGCGCTGCTTGCGCGCGGAGGACGCGAAATGAGCGCGGTGCTTTTGGAAGCTTATCGCGGAGGAGCCCGCTTCGATTCTTGGGACGAGCATTTTGATTTCAAAATATACGACGCCGCGCTGAAAAAATGCGGAACAGACGTCGGCGCCGTCGTCGGCAAAAAATCCTTCGACGAAGTTCTGCCTTGGGATTTCGTAGACGTGGGTGTGGAAAAAAGTTATTTGAAAAGAGAAGCGGAAAGGGCTTACGCCGCAAAGACCACTCCGTCATGCCTTAAACAATGCAACGGCTGCGGACTGCAAAAGGAGGGATTGTGCAAATGATAGCAATCAAATACGCCAAGCGTTATCCTTTGTCTATGATTTCACAGTCCGATATGCTCAACGTAATAAAAAGAATTTTGACGCGGGCGGGCGTAAAGGTCGAATATTCGGCGGGCTTCAATCCGCATATGCTTCTGTATTTTTCGCCCGCGCTTTCGCTGGGCATAGAAAGCGAGTGCGAATACGTTTGCGCCGCCGCGGGGTACGCGCCCGATTTGAAAGAAAAACTCAATGACGCGGCTCCGTCGGGTTTCGAGTGCCTCAAAGTTTTTTCTTTGCCCTGTGAACCCAACCTTACCGCGAGGTCTTACGCCGCGCATTATGTGTTCAAAGCGCGCGGACTTGGAAAGCAGGAACTTTCTTCCATTGCGGGAAACCCCGATTTTACCGTCTTGTTCAAGGACAAGAACGGAGAAAAAGTCAAATCCGCCGGCGAAAAAATCTATATGCTCAAAGCTGTCGGCGATGATGCCGCGGAAGCCGTCCTTGCCTGCGGCAACGACAATCTGCGCGCAGACAGAGTGTTGAAGCAGCTGTGCGCGGATTTTTCTCTCGATTGGGACGCCGCAACGATAACCAAAATCAGACTGCTGCTTGACGGAGCGGAGGACGCGGACGAATTTCTTTTGAAGCTGCAAAAAAACGCGGCCGCAGCTTGCAAAAATTGAAGAAAATGCAAAAAGCCGGACAAAACTTGTCCGGCTTTTGTCGATTAAAGATAGTATTTCATGTCTTCGATTATCTGTTCGAGATATTCGATAACGTCGCGCGCAAGCGTCATGGTTTCGGGATTTATTTCGGGCGTATGCCTTAAAAGCTTGCCAAGCTCCACGATGCCGTTGGTGCTGCCCAAAATAATCATCTCTGCGGATTTCGACACCGAATCGTCCGCGAGCATTTTCATTTTTATGCTTGCTTTTGCGAAAAATTGTCCCGCGCCGAATTTTTCCTCCAAAGTGCTGCCGATTTTATCCGCAAGCTCGTCGCAGCGCTTGGCAAATTCGGTGTAGCGTCCGACCTGCTGTTTTAAAATCTCCACAAACTTGTCGTTTTTCATGTTGGGTATGACCGTTTCCGTGGAGTGAATCGCCATAGTGACAACCTTTTTGAGCGAATTTAAAACCTTTATGGAATTGACGTAATTGGTATTTTCGCCGCTGCCGTTCCAATCGTAATTTACGTAATCCGTGTTTTTGATGCCGCCCGAGCGTTTATTCGTATCTGCCATCGTTTTCCACCTCGTTGAAGGAGTCGGTAGAGGGGATGCGCTTGGAGTTGTAAAACTCCTTCACCGAGCCGTTGTCGGGCGCCTTTTCCGAAGGCGTTTCGTAAGCCTCGTCAAGGTCCTGACTCAATTTGCTCGACGCGAGCACCTCTTTGTTGAGAAACACGGGCGTAACCGTGTCGCCGTACTGTTCGGTTTCGGGAAGAGCCTGAAACGTGCCCTTGTTGTTTTCGTGTCTCATGCCGTCCTTTGAGTCGGACACGTCGCGGGCGTTGTTTACGGACTGCGCAAACTGTTCCTGGTAGTCTGCCACGGGCTGGTTTTCCCCGTCCTTGTCGATGTAAGCGTCGCTGTAATTGAACCATTTGTTGCGCGCCGTTTCGGGGTGCGCGTTGTAATTGTTGCCGTGAATATCTTTTTCGGACATAATAATTCTCCTTTTTACGGTTTTTGTTTTTAGTATTTGCATCAAATTCAAAAACATACGGAAAAAAGCGGCAAAATATTTGACAAGCCGTCCGCCTTGTGATAAAGTATTCGGGAGCCGCTTAAGACGGGTTTTTTTCAAGCGCATTTTTGCCGCCCGATTGCTTAGCGAGACTGGACAGAGGAGGTAAAACCATGTACGCAATTATCCTTACGGGCGGAAAGCAATACCGTGTCGAAAAGGACATGAGACTCACGGTGGAAAAGGTTTCCGCAGAGGTGGGCGAAAAGGTGAGCTTTAACGCGCTTATGTACGCCGACGACAAACAGACGCTTATCGGCGCGGACGCCGCCAAGGTCAAGGTCGAGACGGAAGTTGTGGAGCACGGAAAAGGCAGGAAGCTTACGATATTCACTTACAAAGCCAAGAAGAATATCCGCAAAAAGCAAGGTCACAGACAGCCTTTTACCACGCTTAAAGTAAACAGCATCACGGTCGGCTGAGATGACCGAAATAAAAGTCACAAAAAAGAACGGCTCCGTCGTCAGAGTGGTGTGCGACGGTCACACGGGTTACGGAGTCGAAGGCGAGGACATAGTTTGCGCCGCTTTGTCCAGCATAGTGCAGACGGCGCTGCTCGGACTGCTTGCGGTCGCCCGCGTCAACGTGGATTTTGTCAGAGACGACGGCGACGGACGTTTGGAATTTTCCGTTCCCGAGCTTGACGAGCGCATGAGACACGACGCCGACGTTATTCTGGACACTATGCTGTGCGGAGTTTCGGATTTGAGAGAGGCGTATTCGGACTTTATCGATTTGGAGGTCAACTGATGTTTATCAACATTCAATTGTTCGCCCACAAAAAGGGAATGGGCAGTTCAAAAAACGGCAGAGACAGCGAAAGCAAAAGATTGGGCGCCAAAAGAGCGGACGGTCAGGCTGTGCTTGCCGGCAATATACTCGTGCGTCAGCGCGGCACAAGGATTCATCCCGGCAACAACGTAGGCTTGGGCAAGGACGACACCTTGTTTGCATTGATTGACGGCGTAGTCAAATTTGAACGCAAGGGCAAAGAAAAGAAACAGGTCAGCGTTTATCCCAACGACTGAGAAAACAGAGACATTAAGGGGCGGCTTAAACCGCTCCTTGTTTTTTAGGAGAAAAAGATGAAAGCGCAAAAGACGGAAAACGGAATAACCGTGTTGCAGGCCGATTGCTTCAACCCGCGGGATATATTGGAATGCGGGCAGATTTTCAGGTTCGACAGGGACGGCGAGGGGAATTATCGCGTCTTTTCTCTCGACAGGTACGCCGAAATAAAAAAGACAAACGACGGATACTTCATATCGACGGACTCTCCCGATTATTTCTACGATTTTTTCGATTTGGACAGGGATTACGGCGTGATTTGCGAAAAGCTGTCCTCCTCTTACGACGTGATGAAGCGCGCTGTAGAATTCGGCAGAGGTATAAGAATACTCAGGCAAAATCTCGAAGAAATGATTTTTTCCTTTATCATTTCCGCCAACAACAACATAAAGCGCATACAGCTCATCATCGGCAGGATATGCGAGGCGCTCGGAGAAAAAACGCCTTTCGGCTACGCTTTTCCGTCGGTAAAAAAATTGGCGGAAGTGAGCTCTCCCGATTTCTATTTCCGTCTCGGGGCGGGGTACCGCGCGCCTTATATTTACGAAACGGCAAATGCTTTGAAGGACGGCTTTGAATTGGACAGGCTCAAAGAACTCGACTCTGTCAAAGCGCGCAAAGCGCTGCTTGATTTGAAAGGCGTAGGAGCAAAAGTAGCCGACTGCATAATGCTTTTCGGACTTAATCGTTTCGACGTGTTCCCCGTGGACACCTGGGTGAAAAAGGTTTACCACCGTTATTTCGAGACGGGCTTGAAGGACTCTGAGATTTCGACCTTTTTCGTGGATACCTTCGGCGATTTGTCGGGCTTTGCCCAACAATATCTTTTTTATTTCCTGCGAACTATGGACAAAGGCGGAAAAATGTAGTATAATACGCTTATTCGGAGGTGCATAATGCTTAAAGAATTGAATATCGCGCTGTTTGCGGACGCCGACAACTGCGGTTTGGAGTACAGTCATTTTGACAACACGCTTTTCCAGCTCAACGAGATGGGGAACGTCGTGTACGGAAAAATTTACGGCGTGTCCGACAGAAAACATAAGGAAATCATCAACGATATAAACAAATTCGGTTTTGATATGGCGCCGGTAATGAGAGTGAAAAAACGCGGCTCCAAAGTTTTCGACAACCGTATTTTAATCGACGTCATGGACGAGGTGCTTTCAAACGGCAATATCGACGCGGTATGCATCGTCGCCGCGCGCGCGGACATGGTGCCTCTTTACAGCAGACTGCACAAGCTGGGCGTTAAAATAGTGGCGTTGGACAATGTGGACGACGAAAGCCTTGCCTTTGTGGACGAGGTGCTTGACATAGGTCTTGTGGACGTAATTAAGCTTCCCAAGCCCGCGCCTCACGCCGCAGCGCCTGAAACGACCGAAAAAGCGGAGGAGACGGCTCCCGACGTGCAAAACGAAGTTGAAACAAATGCCGCTCCCGCAGAGGTTGAAGACAACGGCTTGTCCGAAGCGCAGAGCGCACAGTCGGTGGTTTCGGCAAAGCCCGACGAGGATGCGGAAATTCTTAAACAAATCGAGGAGGTCAAGGCGCAGCAAACGCCCGTTTCCAACGACGACGAGCAGCTTCTCGACGAAATCAAGAAGCTTCTTGAAGAATTTAATACGGAAAGCGATTGAGCAGCAAAACTCGGCGGTCCCTTAAGGGACCGCTTTTTGTTTGTCCCGCAAGTTAAAAAACGCTCTCCGCTTTCATATAATAGAACGAAAGCGCCGTACGGCGCGAAAAGGAGAGCAGGTGAGAAAATTCGACTCAGAGGTGGCTAAGATTCTCGATTTGGAATTGGCGGCGTTGGTCAATTCCTTCAAATACTCCGTTTACGGGGGACATACCGTAGTCGTCGAGGGACACAGGGGACTCGTGAGCTTTTCCTCCGAAAAAATTATTTTCAGGTTGGGAAAAACCGAGCGCCTCGAAATAATCGGTGAAGAAATATCAATAAAACAGCTTACAAAAAATTTCACCGTCGTAACGGGAAAAATCAAGGGGGTTTCAAATGGCTGAAAAGAGCTCTTACGCGACATATCTTGTGGAGGGGTTGAATACCGAAAAAAACCTTAATTTTCTCTGCGGAAACGGTATTTGTCTGTATGAGGTAAAAAAAATAAACAAAAAACAATACTTTGTGACCGTCCCCTTCAAGGAACGCAAAAAGTTGATTGCTTTATTGAAAAATAGGTGCTATAATATAAAATTGATAAAAAGCGGCGGCTTTTTGGGATTTTTGGAAAAAATCAAAACGCGCTTCGTGCTAGCGGCGCTTGTGTTCGCGGCTTTCTGCGGTCTGTTCGTCGCAAGCCGTTTCGTGTGGGACATAGAGGTGAACGGAGACGCGGACGCGGCGGCGGTGCTTGCCGTGCTCGAAGAAAAGGGCATAAAAAAGGGCTGTCCGCTGTCGCGGATAAACATAGACGAAACGGAAAATTTCCTTTCCTCGCGCATAGAAAGCAGTATGTATTGTCTGCTTGACGTCGAGGGCTGCCGCCTTTACGTCACGGTCATAGAAAGGGTATCCGCGCCTCCCGTCGTGGATTTGAATCAACCCGTGGATTTGGTTTCGGAGTACGACGGAGTGCTCACAAGGCTGCTCACCGTTTCCGGTACGCCCGCGGTAAACGTGGGGGACAGGATAAGCAAGGGACAGGTAATAATCAGCGGCGTGCGCACCTACAACGACGGAACCACTGCTCCCGTGAGGGCGATGGGCGAGGCGTGGGCGACGGTCGAGTGCACGGGCGAGGCGGTTTTTTCCGAAACCAAAACCGTGCTTGAGGAAACGGGAGATTTTTTTTATACGACGTATATAGGCTTGTGGGGCTACGATTCGATTCCCAAGGAAAAGAAAAAATACGAGTTCAGCAAATTCGAGGACGAGGTTTTCAGACTTTTCCCGCTTGGTATCAGGGTGGTCAGGCGACGGGTGTCGGAGTTGAAGGAGAGGGCTGTTTCCGCGTCCTTAGAAGAAAGTCTGCCGGCATTGAGGGAGGAAGCGTTGAGCAATGCGCTTAAAAACGCGCCTTTCAAGCAATACGACAGAGTCGAATACGTTACGTTTAAGCGTGACAACAAAACGGTCGTAAGGGCAATAATATACGGCGACGTGAACATAATAGGTTTAAACGAAGGAGATAAAGAGTTTGGCAAAAAAGACGGCGAAAATTAACGCGGGCTCGGTTGACGCTTTGATAAAGCTGTTCGGCTCGTGCGACGAAAACATCAACATGATAAAGGACAAGCTCGACGTCGAGGTGGTGAACAACAAAGGAGAATTCTGTTTTTCGGGCGAAGAGGAAAACGTGGACGCCGCTCTCGAGGTGACGAAAAAATTGCTCAACTACATCGGCAAGGGCGAGGAAGCGGATATAGGCAGGGTGAGCTACATCTGCGACTGCGCTCTCGACGGTCGTCTTGACGAAATCGACCAGCTTTTGAACGACGTTGTTGCGGTTACCTTTCGCGGCAAGCTGATAAAAAGCAAGACCGTAGGACAGAAAAAATATGTGGACGCGATTAAAAAAAACACCGTGACAATCGGCGTCGGACCTGCGGGTACGGGCAAAACCTATCTTGCCGTGGCGCTTGCCGTGTCGGCGCTCAAAGAAAAAAAGGTGGATAAAATCATACTTACGCGTCCCGCCGTCGAGGCGGGAGAAAAGCTCGGCTTTCTGCCCGGCGACCTTCAGGAAAAGGTAAATCCCTATCTGCGTCCCTTGTACGACGGATTGCAGGAGATGTTGGGGCTTGACAGCTATCAGAAGCTTATGGAAAAGGGAGTCATAGAGGTTGCGCCGCTGGCTTATATGCGGGGCAGGACGCTTAACAACGCTTTTATCATTCTCGACGAGGCGCAGAACACCACGCGCGAGCAGATGAAAATGTTTTTGACAAGACTTGGAGAAAACAGTATAATGGTTGTTACCGGCGACCTGACTCAGATTGACCTGCCCGAAGGCAAAAAGAGCGGGCTTAAAAATGCAGTGGCGGTTCTTAAAGACGTAAAGGACATAGCAATCAGATTTTTGTCCGAAAAGGACGTCGTGCGTCATCCATTGGTGCAGGAGATAGTCAAGGCATACGAAAGAGCCGAAAAAAGACAAGGAGTTTGATTTTTGAAGAACAGGCTGACAAAAAATCAGGCGATATTCTGTATGGCGGCGTATGTCGTTTTTTACGCGCTGCTTACGGCGTGCTGCCTGCTGCTTTTCGTAAGAAAATCCGATGAGGAATTTTTCGTCAAGCTGGGATATTTTATCGTGCTTGCGGTATTTCTCGGCGCGATTTTTCTGTACTTTTATTTTGCGGATATAGAAATTTTAAAGAGCAGACGCAAGCTGCTTGCGGTTATATGCGTTACATTCGTCTGTTTTCTGATTTCGATTTTTATTTCCAAGGTCAACGTATTTCTCTCTCCGTACGCCTTATGCGCGTTGGTTTTGACTTTGCTTCTGGGGCACAGAGTAGCGTTGTTCACGTCTTTGTTCACGGTCATCATATATTTCGTGTCCAATCTTATTTTTTCCGACTTGACCGGAGCGGAGCTTTACGGAGCGTTTTTCGAGGCCATTGTAACGATTATTTTGGCGGTTTTCGCGTCCGGCAGGCACATAAAGCGGATACATTACGTTTTTGTGGGCATCAGCATTTCAGTTGTCGCTGCGGCTACGGTCGGGCTTTCCTATCTGTTGTTTTACATTCCCGGATATTCGCCTCTCAAAATCGGCTTGGGAGCCGCTTACGCCGCGGGCAGCGGACTTTTAGACGTTATGCTCATGTTTCTGCTCGTGCCCGCCTTGGAAAGGCTGTTCAATCTGACCACCGATTTCAGGCTTGCGGAGCTTACAAGCACCAACAATCCGCTAATCAAGCGGCTTTTCAACGAGGCGCCCGGCACCTTCAACCACAGCCTTACGGTTGCAAACTATGTCGAGGCGTGCGCAATGGCAATCGGAGAGGATACCTTTCTTGCGCGTGCGGCGGCATATTTCCACGATATAGGCAAGCTGAAAAATCCCAATTATTACGTGGAAAATCAGACGGACGGTCACAACCCGCACGACGAAATTGCGCCCGAGCTGAGCGTTTCCTTGCTGAAAAAGCACATAATGTACGGAGTTATGCTTGCAAGGGAATACGGCTTGCCCAAGGAGCTTGAAAGCGCGATAACGGAGCATCACGGCTCGTTTCCCATGAAATTCTTTTATTACAAAGCGAGAAAAATTACGGAAGGCGAGCTTGACCTTAAAAATTATTCATACGACGGTCCCACCCCGACAAGCAAAATCAACGGAATGCTGATGATAGTGGACGCAAGCGAGGCGGCTTTGAGGTCGCTTAACGTAAACGACGCCTTGGCGGCGGAGCGTCTTGTAGACAACATAGTCAAAGAAAGGCTTGATTTGGGTCAATTCGACAACTGCGACCTGACGATGAACGAAATCAACATAGTAAAGCAGACCATAGTGACGACCTACGTCGGCATAAGGCACGAGCGGGTGAAGTATCCCGACGTCAAGCTGTCCGCACCGGAGGGCGAAAAATGAAAATTTATTTTTCGGGAGCGCGTATCGGCGAAAAAAAACTGTTGTCAAAGGTACTTGACTACGCGGTTGAAAATCTGCGTCAGCCGGAGCGGCTTTCGCTTTCGCTCTCTTTTCTCGACGAGGAAAAAATGCGCGCGCTCAACAAGGAAACGCGCGGCGCGGACAAGCCTACCGATGTTTTGAGTTTTCAGTATCTCGACTACATAAAGGCGGGAGAAAAGGTGGATTTGGACAGAAAGGAATATTTCGACGTCGTTACGGGGCTTGTGGATTTGGGAGAAATATATATCTGCCGCAGCATTGCGCGACGGCAGGCAAAGGAGTACGGTCACAGCGTCAAAAGAGAAAAGGCGTTTCTTGCGCTTCACGGTCTTTTGCATCTGTTGGGCTACGACCATGACGGCGGCGAGGACGAAAGGGAAATGTTCGCAATTCAGGAAAATTTCCTTGACGCGCTCGGTTTGAAAAGGAGTTGAGATGAAAAGCGGTTACATTGCAATCGTGGGCAAGGCAAACGCCGGCAAATCCACGCTGTTAAACAGCCTTGTCGGGCAGAAAATATCCATAGTCAGTCCTAAGCCGCAGACCACGCGCGACAATATTACGGGTATATACACGGAGAGCGACTGTCAGATGATTTTCGTGGATACTCCGGGCGCTCTCAGACCGTCCAACAGACTTGGCGACTACATGGTAAAAAACATAGAGGCGGCGACTGTGGACGTTGATTGCGTCTTGCTTGCGCTGGACGGTCACGACGGAATCGACGAAAGCGAGCTGGCTTTGGCGGAAAAATATTCCGCCCTTGACGCGCCGCTGGTGGTTGCCGTCACCAAAACCGACATCACGCAGCCGGAAAAGCTTTTTCCCGAGCTTGAAAAACTCAACTCTTTTCCCAAAATAAGGGAAGTCTTTGCGGTGAGCGCAAAAAAGAACAGAGGCGTGGACGAGTTGAGGAACGGTTTGAAAAAATATCTCGGCGACGAAATCATGTATTTTGCCGAGGACGAGGTGACGGACAGACCTCTGCGTTTTCTCGTGTGCGAGACTCTGCGGGAAAAAATTCTGCTTTGCTGCGAAAGCGAGGTGCCGCACGGCGTGGGCATTATGCTCAACAAAATGGAGTTTGACGAACAGAAGCGCGTTTGGTTCATAGACCAAAACATAATTGTGGAAAAACAGTCCCACAAACCGATTATTTTGGGCAAAAACGGCGCCATGCTCAAAAGCATAGCCACCCATGCGCGCGCAAGCATGGAAAAGCTTTTGGGGGACAGGGTGTTTTTGGAGCTGTGGATAAAGGTCAAGCCTAATTGGCGGGACAATCCGTATATGCTCAATGAAATAGGTTACGACAAAAGCTCCGTTTGAGAGGGTGTGCCCCAAAAATTTTTTAATATACGTCGCCGTTTTCGTATATTTAATTTGCACGCAACTCAAACTAAAAACGGAGGCTTGTTTTATGCGTGAAAAGGAGCTTTTGTGGGAGATGTTCGTAAAAACGGGAAACCCGTCTTATTATTCTTTGTACAGAAAATTGAGCACCGATGATAGAGAAAATTAAAGCTCTTGTGTTGAGAGCGGCGGATTTTAAGGAAAACGACAAGCTGTTGCTGCTCTACTGCGGCGAATACGGCAAAATCACGGCAAGCATACGCGGCGTAAAAAAGCCCGGCGCCAAGCTGAAATTCGCGGCGGAGCCGTTTTGTTTCGGGGAATTCATGCTTTCGGTCAAAGACGGACGCTACTCCGTGACCAACTGTACGGAAATCGAAAGCTTTTTTTCTTTGCGCGGCGACGTTGTTACATATTGCTGCGCGGGCTGCGTCGTCGAGCAGCTTGCCAATACGGGACAGGAAAATCAGTCGGAGCCGCAGCTTTTGTTGCTTGCGTTGAAGACGCTCAAAGCGTTGGAGGAAAAAAACGCGGCTTCCAAGACAATTCTGATAAAATTCCTGCTTGAAAGCATGAAGACGGCGGGGTTCGGTCTTTCCTTCGACAAATGCAGCATGTGCGGCAGCCGCACCTTTGACAGAATGTATCTTAATCTGGATATAGGAGGCGCCGTATGCCCGCTGTGCAAACACGACTGTTCCTCCCGCGAGCTTGACGCGAGAGTTTTCAATTGTCTGCGCACGGTAGATTTGCAGCCCTTTGAGAGACTTTCCGCTCTGAGATTCGACGCATTCGAGAATGATTGTCTAAAAGCTTTGGACGCATATGTCGCGAGCGTGATAAAAAAACTTAACAGCCTGCAAATGTTGTTGAAAATGTAAAATTTTTTATTAAAACCCAAAAAAGTCACTCAATCTGTTGTTAAAGGCGAAAATATTTGTTAAAATGTAAAGCGGTCTTGATGGCAAAGACCGCGTTTTTTATGCAATTACTATATGGAGGAAGATATATGACAAAGTACGTTTACCTGTTCAACGAAGGAAACGGCAAAATGCGCGAGCTTTTGGGCGGCAAAGGAGCCAACCTTGCCGAGATGATGAATCTCGGTCTTCCCGTACCCGACGGCTTTACCGTCACGACGGAGGCGTGCAACAAGTATTACGAGGACGGAAAAACGCTTTCCGAGGAAGTCAGAGAGCAGATTTTCCAAGCGCTTGAAAAGACGGAAAAGAAGCTGGGCAAAAAGCTGGGCGACGTCAAAAATCCCTTGCTCGTGTCTGTGCGCAGCGGCGCGAGAGCGTCCATGCCGGGCATGATGGACACTATACTCAATCTCGGACTCAACGACGAAACGGTAGAGGGGCTGGCAACGCTTACGAGCAATCCCCGTTTTGCTTACGACAGTTACAGACGTTTTATACAGATGTTTTCCGACGTCGTTATGGAAATTTCCAAGGACAATTACGAAAAGCTTTTGGAAAAGGCAAAGCACGCCAAGGGCGTGACGCTTGACACCGAGCTTGACGCAAACGACCTCAAAAAACTCGTAGTCGAATTTAAGCAGACCTACAAAAAACTCAAAGGAGAGGAATTTCCCCAAGACCCCAAGGAGCAGCTCATACAGGCGGTTCTTGCGGTGTTCCGCAGCTGGGACAACCCGAGAGCAATTTATTACAGAAGGATGAACGACATTCCCTCCGATTGGGGAACGGCGGTCAACGTGCAGTCGATGGTTTTCGGCAACATGGGCGAGGACTCGGGAACGGGTGTTGCCTTTACGCGCAATCCCGCAACGGGCGAAAAGCAGCTGTTCGGCGAGTATCTGATGAACGCGCAGGGCGAGGACGTCGTGGCGGGTATCCGTACTCCTCAATCCATAGCTCAGCTCGAAAAGCAGAACAAGGCGGTTTACGAACAGTTTGTCGGCATCTGCAAAATCCTCGAAGACCATTACAGGGATATGCAGGACATGGAGTTCACAATCGAAAGAGGCAAGCTTTATATGCTCCAAACGCGCAACGGCAAGCGTACCGCCGTCGCCGCGCTCAAAATAGCCATAGATATGGTGGAAGAGGGCAGAATAGACGAAAAGGAAGCCGTATTGAGAATCGAGCCCAAGCAGCTTGACGCTCTGCTGCACCCTCAGTTCGACCCCGACGCTCTCAAAAAAGCCAAGCCGATTGCCACCGCGCTTGCCGCAAGTCCGGGCGCTGCCTGCGGAAAGGTTTACACCACGGCGGAAAAAGCCATTGCGGCGGCTGCCAAGGGTGAAAAGGTAGTGCTGGTAAGACAGGAAACCTCTCCCGAGGACATCGAGGGCATGGCTGTTTCGCAGGGTGTTCTGACCGCGTGCGGCGGCATGACCTCCCACGCCGCGGTAGTTGCGCGCGGCATGGGTACCTGCTGCGTTGCGGGCTGCAAAGAGCTGATTATCGAAGCGGGCAACGATTTCTTCCATATAAACGGAAAAAAATACAACGAGGGCGACGTGATTTCGCTTGACGGAAGCACGGGCAATGTTTACGGAGAGGCTATTCCTACAATGGAGGCGTCCGTGACCGGCAATTTCGGCACAATCATGAGCTGGGCAAACAAGTACCGCGTCATGAAGGTAAGAACCAACGCCGACACTCCCAAAGACGCAGCCAACGCCGTGCGTTTCGGTGCGGAAGGCATAGGTCTCTGCCGCACGGAGCATATGTTCTTCGACAGCGACAGAATCATGCCCATGCGCGAAATGATTGTGTCCAAAACGGAGCAGGAGCGCAGAAAAGCGCTTGCAAAACTGCTGCCCATGCAGAGAAAGGACTTTGAAGGCATTTACGAGGCGATGGAGGGCAGACCCGTCACCATACGCTTCCTCGACCCGCCTCTGCATGAATTTCTCCCCCACAAGGACGAGGAAATAAAAGAGCTTGCCCAACAGATGGGACTTGGTTTTTCGGAGCTTAAAGCCACCGTTATCGGGCTGCACGAGTTCAATCCCATGCTCGGTCACCGCGGCTGCCGTCTTTCCGTGACGTATCCGGAGATTGCGGAAATGCAGACCAGAGCCGTAATAGAAGCGGCGCTCAACGTCAAAAAGAGCAAAGGCTACGATATCGTGCCCGAAATCATGATTCCTCTTGTAGGAGAGCTTAAAGAGCTTGAATTTGTAAAAAATGTCGTGGACACAACGGCAAAGAAGGTCATGGAGGAGCGCGGCGAAAAAATAAATTATCTCGTGGGTACTATGATAGAGGTTCCCCGCGCGGCAATCACGGCTTCGGAAATCGCAAAAGCGGCTCAGTTTTTCAGCTTCGGCACAAACGACCTTACGCAGATGACTTTCGGTTTCTCGCGCGACGACGCCGGCAAGTTCCTGCCCTACTATTACGAAAAGAAGATTTTTGAAAGCGACCCGTTTGCCAGACTCGACAGGTCGGGCGTAGGCAAGCTCGTAGAAATGGCGGTGGAGGGCGGAAGAAAAACCCGTCCCGACATCAAGCTCGGTATCTGCGGCGAACACGGCGGCGACCCCAGCTCGGTTGAGTTCTGCCACAACATCGGGTTGGCGTACGTTTCCTGCTCGCCTTTCAGAGTGCCTATTGCCATTCTTGCGGCGGCGCAGGCGAATATCCGTAATCCGAGGGGCTAAGATTTGGCGCCAAAAAGCGGTAAAAATTCAATTTTTAATTAAAAAACAACGTTTTAGTAGTCATTCTTTTCGGAGAGTGACTACTTTTTTTCTCTTAAAAATCTCTTGATAGGTTAAAAATCGGTCGAAAAAACGGGGTGGTTCCTCAAATTGAACACTTTTCTGTATCTACCGCTATGGGTAAAAAAGGGCGATAAAAAGGAGAAAATTATGTCAAAATACAAATTAATCATTGAATATTACCAAAAAGGCAACAATAACAGCCAAATTGCAACGTTATGCAGTTGTTCTCGCACGACTGTATGGACTGTTCTAAAAAGAATAAAGGCGTTAGAAATTGAAGTTTACGTGCTAAATGATATGAGCGAAGAAGAAATTTCTTCCTTATTGTTTCCCGAAAGGGCGAAAGCGGGGGACGGATATCTGATTCCCGATTTTAAGTGGGAAGAGTTCCAAATGTGTAAACATCAATCGTCAATTCGGCTTTGTCATAGAAGATATTGCAAACGTGCAGCAAAGCAAAACTTGATGGCGTATAGTTGGAAAAGTTTTATAATCTTATATAATGCTTACCGTAAGCCGAAGATTGAAGCCTGCGACCCCAACGACAAGATTCGTAACAAGCTAAAAGATTTTAACTTTCTATTGTCGTGCTGTCCGCGTGGTAGTATAAATTACGAAGTAATTAAAATCCAAAAAGAAGAGTGGCTAAAATCCTTAAAACTCGAAGAAGATAAAATCTTGGATAGTGACGAAGAGTAAATCTACGTTATATTAAAATATACCCGTTCAGGTATAATACACGCCTAACACTTAAAAATAACCCCGAAAGGGTATAATCCTGCAAAATATTAACTAAACCTACACAAAAACCTGTTTGATACAGGAGTTTTGTGTTAAAATGGTTAAAAAATATGTCTTTATACCTAAAATGCGTGGGAAACGTCGGTTTTTCTGCGGAATTTAAGTAAATTAAGTCAAAACACTTAATTATTAACCAAATCGACGCAAACCACTTGACTTTTGTAGTGTTTTATGTTAAAATGGTTAAAATCGGTTTTGAGGATATGTAAATGGCAAAATTTATACCTTATACGTTTACAAAAAAGGACGTTATAGGCTATTTTAAAAATGATAAACAATACGAAAATTGGATAGCGGGGCAAGTTCGTTCTAAAAAAATTGTTAAAGTTCGCAACGGATTATACGTTCAAGTTGACGTGTCGGGATATCCGCTTACGACAAAGTTTGAACTTGCTACAAAAATAGCTGAAGATGCTTGCGTGTGCTATCATTCTGCCTTTGAGTATTTTGGCGTAGCTAATCAAGTTTTTAATACCGTTACAGTGGGTAGTAAAAAGCGCTTCAACGATTTTACTTTTGACGATATCGACTACGTTCGTAAACCTCTAAAACACGACGTTCAAATTATGAATGTAGTAACTGCCGCAGTGCGCGTAACGTCTCTTGAGCGTACAGTTGTTGACTGCCTTGATGATATTGACGCAGGTGGTGGCATTGACGAAGTCTTAAATGTACTTGACCAAATACGTGTTTTGGACGAAACAAAACTACTTGAAACGTTAAAAGCATACGATTCGGTATTCTTATATCAAAAAGTAGGCTACGTATTAGAACAGTTCAAAGATAAGTTTATGTTGACCGATTCGTTTTTTGAAGAGTGTAAAAGTAAACTAACCAATCAGATAAAATATTTTTTACAAGACGAGTATAAAGATATAGAGTTTAATTCTAAGTGGAAACTTATGGCTCCTAAAAATCTGAAATCTCGCCTAAACGGAGGATATTAATGGAGTTTTCAAGACAATATCTAACAAGACTTTCCCAAGAATCCAACTTTATAAAAGATGCTTTGGAAAAGGTTTTACGTCTTTCTGAAATATTAAAATTCTTAAACAGCGACGTTGTTTTTAAGGATAAACTTGCGCTTAAAGGCGGCACAGCAATCAATCTAACCGCGGTAGAACTTCCACGTCTTTCGGTTGATATCGATTTGGATTTTACCGTAAACGTTAGCAGGGACGATTTGCCTGAAATTAAAGAAAAGTTCAAAAAACGCCTAACCGATTATATGTGGCAAGAAGGTTATTCGCTTGCAGATTCTCGCGATCATTTCGCTTTAACGTCGTTCTTATTTAATTACATTAACAACGCAGGCAATCGTGACAATATAAAGGTTGAAATTAACTTCTTGGATAGATGCCACGTCTTACCGCTTGAAAAGAAGAAAATTCTAACGAAAGGTATCATAGAAGATTTTGAAGTTTTAGCCTTAAACACTACCGAACTATATGCAAGTAAAATTAACGCTCTTCTTTCACGTGCTACGCCAAGAGATTTATACGACGTAAACGCTATGATAGAAAATAACGTTATAAAAGATACGGAACTTCTTAGAAAATGCCTTGTATTTTATAACGCTATCGGTGGGGATTACGATATTCAAAGCTTAGACTATAAGAACGTTGAAAGATTAGATTATAGAAAGTATAAAACTCAGTTAAAACCCGTTATATCTAAAGACGATAAGTTCGACATTGAAAAAGCAAAGGAAAGAGTTATAGCTTACGTGAAAGATTTACTTGTTTTAACGGACGGAGAGAAAGAGTTTTTGTCCAAACTAAAAGATAAAACTTATGTGCCTGAATTGTTGTTTGATGACGAAACGATTATATCGAACATAAAACATCACCCCGCCGCTTTATGGCGTGTTAGAGAAAATTAAAAAACTTATATAAATATGACGGCAGTTGTCATGTTTAGTGTGGTAAAATTACAATAGGAGATTTATATAATGGAATGGATAAATTTGGCGGCGCTAGTTATTATCCCGATTTTGGCTGTTATTATAGCGCAAAACTTACAAGATAGAAGCGAAAAGCGTAAGGATAAAATGCGTGTTTTTTCTCACTTGATGTCTTATCGTTCTTTTGGTTACGTGGACCAATACTCGGTAAACGTTTTCAACTCAGTTCCTATCGTTTTCTATGACGATAAAGAAGTTATAGAGAAATATAATGCTTATTTGAAGTCGTTAAACATTAAGCCTGAGGATGTTCAAGTAAAACAAAAGGAAATCGAAGACAATAAAACAAAGATGCTTGAAGCGATGGCAAAAGCGTTAAAATATAAAAACGTAAATTGGGAACTTATTCAAAACCCCTACGTTCCTAATGGGTTGATAGACCAAATTAATGCAGAAAACACCTATAAACGTGGACAATTAGAAGTTATTAAATTAGTTTCTACTATGGCGGCTGCGCAAACAGCTATGAATGCAAAGAATCCAAAAGTCGCGAGTAGTGAGGAACACATTGAAGAAATTAAAGAAGAAAAGAAAACGGGAGAACAATAATGCCTACGTTAGAATGGATTGGAAAAGATAAGGTTGTAAATCATCATCAAGAAGTGCCGTTTAGGATTCTTGATAAAAAATATACGTTTAATGCGGAAAACTCCGACAATATGATAATTCACGGGGATAATTTGCTTGCGCTTAAATCTCTTCTCCCACAATATGAAGGGTTGATAGATTGCATTTATATCGACCCACCTTACAATACGGGAAAAAAAGAAGGACAATGGGTTTATAGCGACAACGTAGATGACCCAAGAATTAAAAAATGGCTAGGCGAAGTGGTTGGCGCGGAAGGCGAAGACTTATCAAGACACGATAAATGGCTTTGCATGATGTATCCTAGATTAAAACTCTTGCACAAATTGCTTTCTAACGAAGGTATTATTTTTATTAGCATTGATGACAATGAGTTAGCGAGCCTTAAACTGTGTTGCGATGAAATTTTTGGTTCTAGTAATTTCATAGGATATCTTTCCGTTGAAATAAACCCCAAAGGAAGAAAAAATTCAGATTTTATATCTATTAGCAATGATTATTGTGTGATATATGCTAAAAATAAAAAAGATACCTATTTTTTGGAGAATATTCCTAAAGACAAAAAGGATTTATCGGTTGATGAAAACGGGAACTTGGTTCATAACAGCGGTAAACGTGTTTTAGTTGGGGAAAACTCATTCAACAATATTGTAGAAGATTTTAACTCTAAAAAACATTATACTATTTACTATAACGCTGAACAAGGAGATATGATATTAAAAAAGGAAACTTCTTTGAGCGAGATTGATGAAGATTTAGTGTCTAAGGGATACGCAAGATATTATTCCTATTCAGGCGAGAAATTCGTAGAAAACACTTATACTGCGGACAAAATAGTTGAACTGTTTGAAAATAAAGCGTTGGATTTTAAAAATGGAAAAATCTACGAGAAGAATTTTAGTAGTTCTATTAGAATAAAAAGTATTCTTTCAAATAGAAATTATCAAACTTACGATTCTAATGGAAATGTTATAGATTATAAAATAGACGTAAAAACTACTTCGGCGGGACAAGAGTTAAAAGATATTTTTGAAACAACGGCTACTATTTTCAATAATCCTAAAAATAAAGGTTTAATAGAAATTCTAATTTCTTTGATTGACAATAAAAATGCCTTAGTTTTAGATTCTTTTGGTGGTTCAGGAACAACAGCTCACGCTGTATTAAATCTAAACAAGAAAGACAATGGCAACCGAAAATTTATCCTTGTAGAAATGATGGATTATGCTGATACCATTACAGCTGAAAGAGTTAAGCGCGTTATAAATGGTTATGGGGAAGGAAATAAAGCAGTTGCGGGTATTCCCGGCGATTTCACTTACTATGAACTTGGACAACCTTTGTTTAAGGATGATAAAAACTTAAATGAAGAAGTTCCTGAAGAAGAAATCCGTAAATACGTTTACTATATGGAAACGAAAAAGCCACTTGAGACGGAAACAACCGATAACCCTTACCTGTTAGGTAAGAATAACGATACAGCATATTACTTCTATTATAAAAAGGACGAAATTACTACGCTTAACCACGAATTTTTATCAACGATAAACACAAAAGCAACGGAATACATTGTTTACGCAGATAAATGTGTTCTCGCACAAGAAGTAATGGAAAAGTTTAATATCGTATTTAAGAAAATACCACGTGATATTACAAGGCTTTAAGAGGTAAAATTATGGAATTAAAAAACTTTCAAAAACAAGTTATTAGTGATTTGAACCGCTATTGTGAGTTGTTAAACTCTACGAATAGCGTTGTTAAAGCCTACAATGATTATTGGTTAGAAAAAGGTGTTAGAGTAGGTTTTGATGCTATTCCCACCTATAAAAACATAATTGAAAATACTCCGCACGTTTGTTTCAAAGTTCCTACGGGTGGTGGTAAAACCTTTTTAGCATGTAATTCGTTAAAAACCATTTTCGGCAACTTACCAAGCAAAAAGGCAAAAGTCGTTGTTTGGCTTGTCCCTTCTGAAGCAATTTTAACGCAAACGTTGAAGAATTTATCTAACCCCGCACATCCGTATAGACAAAAAATCGAGTCGGATTTTAACGGTAGAGTTCAAGTTTATAGCAAACAACAAGTTTTAGACGGACAACAATTTAACCCTACCACAGTGAACGAACAATTATCTATTGTGGTAATGAGTTTTGATAGCTTCCGTATTAAAAACAAAGAAGGACGAAAGGTTTATCAAGAAAACGGCAATTTGCAACAGTTCACGAAGTTTATTTCTACGCCCGAAACCCTTATTGAAGGTGTTGATGATACTGCGCTTATTCAAGTATTCAACCAACTTTCTCCCGTTGTGGTTGTTGACGAAAGTCATCATACTACTGGTGAGTTAAGCGTAGAAATGCTTAAAAACTTAAATCCTTGTTTTATTCTTGATTTAACGGCTACGCCGAGAAAGAACAGCAATATTATTTCTTACGTAGATGCGGCACAACTTAAAGCGGAAAATATGGTTAAACTTCCCGTTATTGTTTATAATCGCCCGTCGCAAGAAGAAGTCATTGCAGATGCGATTGATTTGCGCAACCGTTTAGACGAACTTGCTAAAACGAATACGGGCGGACGTTATATTAGACCTATCGTTTTATTCCAAGCGCAACCAAGAAATGGCGAAAACAAGGAAACGTTTGACAAGTTAAAAGAAAAACTTGTAGAAAACGGCATTCCTGCGGAAGAAATTGCAATTAAGACGGCGGAAATAAACGAAATTAAAGATAAAGATTTAATGTCGCCCGATTGCAAGATAAAGTATATCATTACGGTTAACGCTCTTAAAGAAGGTTGGGACTGTCCGTTTGCGTATATTTTAGCAACACTTGCAAACAAAACTTCTACCGTTGACGTAGAGCAAATTTTAGGTCGTGTTTTGCGTTTGCCTTACACAAAACAAAATACGAGTAAGTTCTTAAATCTTTCTTACGTACTTACGAGTTCAAATGATTTCCACGCAACGATTACGAAGGTAATTCAAGGTCTTAATGATGCAGGATTTAGCAGTAAAGATTATCGTGTAGCGGAAGAGAAACCCGTCGTTGAACCTACTCCGAAGCCTGTGCAACAAGAAATTTCGCTTACACCGCCTAATACAGACGAAGAAGAATTTTTACAGTTTGATAGTTCGGCGCTTAAAGCAATTATCGAAGAAAGACAGAAAGCGGAAACGCCTTCTACTGCTATTGACGATATGTTAGCAAGTGCAGAAGTTAAGAGTGATACTTACGATGAAGAATTAAAAGCTCTTCAAACCGAACCGTTGAGTGATTTGCCGTTGGAGGTAAGAAGTAAAGTGACTACATATAGAATCTACGATGAATATAAAGATGAAGCGTTGGCGTTAGAAATTCCACAGTTCTATTATAAGTCTGAGAATAGTTTGTTTGCTTTCTTGGATGGTGATTATAAAGAACTTGTAAGCAAGGAATTTTTATCTGACGGTTTTACTCTGAAAGATAAGAGCGTTGAAATCGATTTTCACTCTGCAACCGAAGGCGTTGCGGAAGTGGACGTCAATAAAAACGAAAAACCGAAATATCGTTTTATGGCGGAAGCGGAAAGCGAATATTTCAAGGAAATGTTCAAAAATCAAGCGCCTGAAAGTCGTGTGAGAAACTGTAAATATCAAATAAAACAGATTCTTGAAAAATTGGATTTTGTTGCGGGAAGCGAATTGACTGCTTATATAGACCGAGTTGTAGATAATATGAACGGTGACGAGCTTGCCGCACTCGAAAAGAACGTTCACGGTTTTGCCATTAGAATAAAAGAAAAAATCAATAAACTGCTTGACGAATACCGCCGTGAAAGGTTTAAGCATTTAATTGAAACGGGTAAAATCGTTTGTATCCCGTCGTTTAAGTTAAAGAGTGAAATCAATCCGGGCGAAACGTTCTCCTTCTTGTTAAAATCTTTATATACTGAAGAACAAGCAATGAACACCTTTGAACGTAAAGTCATTGAAAAAGTTTCGTCTATGCCGAATATTAAGTGGTGGCATAGAAATATTGAACGCCACGAGTTCTGCATAAATGGCTTTATCAATCATTATCCTGACTTTATCGTAATGACTAACAGCGGTTTTGTGGTTATGATTGAAACAAAAGGCGAACACTTAACGTCTAATGACGATAGCCGTGAAAAAGCCGAACTCGGTAAGATGTGGCAAGCGCAGGCAGGAAGTAAATTCCGCTATTATATGGTTAGCGAAAACGATATTGCAAGCAATCCTGATGCTACGTCTTTTGATAAATTCTTAAACATTATTAAAGATTTATAAGGAGAAACATTGAAGAAAACACTAAAGAAAATTTTTAATATGGTTTGGCACGTTTTAGTCGCAGTTGCTTTTTGCGGCTTTATCGTGTTGCCGTTTTTACATAACGCCATTGATAAAACGCTTGGACAATGGTTATGGTATCCTTGTCTTGTAGTTTTTTTGGGTTATTCCTTTATACCGAATAAGAAAATGAAAGAGCAGTCTAAGTTTGTTCAAATTTCTTCTTCGGGTGGAATATTACAATTGCTTTTTATCATAAGTGGAATATTAGTAATCAATTACTATGATACTGACTACAATTGGTATTGGTTTGCGTTTGTGCTAATTGCGTTAAGTATTCCAATTGGATGCGTAACTGTAAAAGCGTGGGCAGAAAGTAAAAACACATACTCTACTGAACAAGTTAAAGCCGCCAACGTTCGTTTAGGCAAGTATATTATGTTTTATTGGCTACTTGATTTGTTCTATATGGCTTGCTTTAATCAATGGCTTGTATTACAGTTTGTTTTCGGTGGGTTAGCAATGTTGATTGTTTTCTATAGTTTAACAGTTGCGTTTTTATCCGAAATCAAAACAAACAAATGGCTTTTACTTACGGATTTTCTTTTAGGTATAGGTTTAACTGTATATTTGATTTATATTATTCCGAATAGTAGTTTGCAAGAAATTTTAATCCCTATCATCTCTGCTGTTTATGGTGGCTTACTCACTCTTGTTGGTGTTGCGTGGACTATTAAAAGCAATAATAAGGATAGAAAAGCCGATTTAGAACGCATTGAAAAGGAACGTAAAGAAGAAGAACGTAAACAGTTTATCCCGTATCTCCGTTTAGACCTTCCCGAAAATGCTGTTGGTGCAGTTAATACTCATTTTGGTCAAGGTTTAGATTTTGATAAAAAACAAGATTTGGAAAAACTTTCTAACAACAAGTTCTATTGTTATAAAATAAATGATTTTTCAGTTAAAAATCTTTCAAGAGAGTGTATTATTATTGAATCTATCGTTGTTGATGGAGAAGAGCATGTTTTTCACGGAGATATATTAATTGAAAGGGGAAAATCAACTTGGGTAAAAACTACCGAAAATTGGCTTGTTAATTCGGCAAATATTTTGAAGTCCATTCAGTTAAAGTGTAAAGATTTAATTGGTAATTTTTATTTGCTTAATTGTAAATTTGAATATCATTATCCGCACGGATTTTATCAGGTTGAAACTGAAATAGACGGTATTACATATAAAGGATGGAATATTGAGTATTCAGTTTGTAGAATTGATTTGCCCGAACTTTTACAAGAACAATAAGTTAATGAGTGGTTTTTTATCGAATCAATAATTAAACCTATGGAGTAAATTATGACATTTAAGCAACTCGAAAAAATTAGAGAAGCATTAAGCGAATTGGAAATCTTAAAAAAGACACCTGACGCAAGAAAAATTTATCATTTAGACGAGAACTTATCATACTTTTTAGGAAAAGATTATCCAAGTCCTTCTTTACTAATTGGTGTTGATATCATGTACGATAACGCTTCTAAAAAAGAAGATATGCTATCTGATATTGATAGAATCAAATCTGTTCTTGAAGGTATGATTGCTCAAAGTAGCAATTATTCCTTGGCAAACGAAATTATTGATGTTATAAACGAAGGCAAGGGTGTTGGTAAAGATTATTCTTCTCGACAACAATTTATATCAAAAGTATATTTTTCTTACGGGGATTATATTAAACTCGATCCCTTGCTAATTTCCGTTGCAAAAGATTCTATCGTAAGGAAAAGTGCTTTAGATATCGATTTTGGCGATACAGAAACAACAGTTGATGACGTGGTTATACAAAGTGTTATTGCAAAATTGGAACAATATGCTGAATCGCTATTGCAAAAGAAGGAAGCAGTACCTTCGACCAAGAAGAGCAATCCAACTGTTGTTGTAAATAACATAGCAACTGCTACTGCGAATGTAAATATTGATATTTCTATAGAAATTGAAAAAGCAATAAAGCAAGTTGAAGACGCTTGCCTTCCTGATGAGCAAGAAAAAGAAGTCCTTGCTAAAATACAAAAGCTTAAGGAAATTGTTGAATCAAAAGAATCTAAAAAAAGCAAATGGACTAAAATTAAAGACTTTTTTAAGTGGGTTGCAGAACAAGGCATTCAAGTTGCAAGCATAATTGTCCCACTACTTGCAAACACAATCAAATGACAAGGAGTTATAATGTACGAAGATTTTACGGTTGGAGATAAAATGTTGAAAGAGTATACATTTTTTGAATGGGAGGAACCATTAGAACCGATAGAAAATGTTGTAGCGGATATATTAGTTAACGGAAAACTAAAGCTTTCATATATAAAATTCGATAGAATTGAAATAAAGCGAAATAAGCCAGGAACTTTTAGTTTGCGATTTTACACGAAACAACCGATACATTCTGAAATAATAAAAGGCGAAAAGAAAACATTTAATCTAAACATTGAATTAAAAATTAAAGACCAATTTTTTAGAGCAGTATATAATACTATGGTTTTTAATAATTCTAATTTTAATGGAGAAACACGTTCATACTCCAAAGACTACATAGAAACTCGTGTTTGTTCGTATAGGGTTATTTTTACATCTGATAAAAAAACCGAAGTATTAAAAGAATGGTACGGATGTAGAAATCAACTTCGTTTCTACAGTGGAGTTTCTTCATCGAAAACAGACGAAGAAACAATTATTTATAGAGATGGGAAAAAGATATCTTTTAAAATTCAAAACCGTGCCGAAAACTATAATAGAAATTCTTTTTGGATAAAACTAAAAAATTATAAATTCAAAGTTATTCTTATTGAATCATCAAACAAAGATACTCCTTTTACGAAATATGCATTAGAATATAGAACAGATTGGGGCGAAATTCCAAATGAAGATACTAGATTTGATATTTCAACATTCCTTTCCTTTATAATAGGAACAAAACTAGTAAAATTGGGAGAAAGCCATTTTAGCGACAATTATATTTCCCAAAAAGAATATATTGCACCTACTCCGCTTGATGAAAGTCTTTTGTATCAAACAAATTTTCCTTTTTACAATGTTGATTATCGTTACAATGATACAGATGCTATAATCAAGCAACTACCTAAAATGCTAAATCGATACTTCTTATTAAAAGAAAATTACAGATTGAATGAAGTGTTGTCAATATTATTTATTCATAGCTATTTAAATTTTAATTTTGTTAGTTATGTTACATATATTGAAATGTTTTCCAATATTGAAGTTGGTCAAAAGCCTGTCATAATATCAAAATCAAAATTTAAGCCAATATTAAAAGCTCTAAATGCTGTAAAAAATGTACCCCAAAGCATTAAATCTAAATTCCCAGATTTAAATAAAATTGGTATAGGAAAGAAAGTGCAGCGGTTGCTAAAAAAATATAAAATAGATTACGATAGATACAAAGACGTGTTTACTATTAGAGGAAAAGTTGTGCACGGCGCGTTAGTCGATATTGAAGAAATGCATACTGCAAGTGAACAAGCCAAAGAACTATTGACAATTCTAACATTAAAAAAATTAAATTATGTTGGTTATATTAGAAACTTTACAAACAATAATGAGTTGATTCTCGTTAAAGATATGTCAAAAAAACTTTTATAAATCAAAATATTACTAACTATATCTTTTACAAAAGCGGTCAGATGTTCCAAAACTTGGACGTTTGACCGTTGCTATCTTTAGCGAAATTTTATATAATATATGACGCAAGGTGTCATATTTACTATGATATAATAAGGGCAAACAATGGAAGGACTAGGTTAAAATGAAACAAGGGTATAGGATTATTTCAATTGAGGCGGCGGATATTTATCGGCACGAGCAAGAAAACGGCGTTAACGTTGGGTATAAAATGCCTGAAAACAAAAGCGACGCCTACTTTCGTTTGTTCAAAATCTATCTAGACTATTCGTTAGACTTGATTGAGCTTGAAAAGGCGTATAAGCGTATCTGTCGTAAAAAATTTTCTTTTCAAGATAAGAGCGAAAACGAATACACCCTTGCCGTAATTAACTTAAAATTTAATTATACGTACAAGCCTGAAGATGGCAAGCCTGTAAAAATTAAAGAGTTACGGGAATATTTCTACGATAACGGCTTTAATCTGGACGGCGTTCACTACGTCAGATACAAGCGCAGTGCGGGTAGTTCCAGAGAGGGTAAGTGCCTTTTCATAGACGAACGACTTTATAAGGCAATGGCAAAATGGAGCGAGTGCGGATTGAAACCGCAAACAGACCTTGCCTCGTGGGAATCGTATAAGGCGTTATCTTTGAGTAGCATAAAAGGAACGGTAGAAATTCCGCTGGATGGTATTCTTTTCGTGCCTGACTATAAAAGCACGTTTATGGATGAAGTGGTTTCTGTAGAATTGCAGGACGGAAAGCTGACCGCCGAGCATAAGCGAACGGAAATAACCAACGATATCTGGGACGGCGAAAGCCTTTTGGACGAGAGTGTGTTTTTTAATGAGTATGCAGACAAGCATATGCTGCTCCTGCGCAACAAGTTTTTCAAGTCCTGCGCTTTCCGTACCAAACTGCAAAAGTGGATAAAGGATAAGAGTATTACTCTTGACGATTTGAAAACGAGAGGTTTTACTCTTGCAACTAACGTTAGCCAAATCGTAATGGTAACAACGCCCAACAGTTTGAAATATCTTAAATTTGCAGGTGGACTTACCGAAAAGAATATTCGCAAGTGGATAGAAAGCGTAGATAATACTTTCGGGGTGGTAAAATGGGATAAAGGCACGAGATTTTTCCACGGCGATATGGTGCAGAGCAGTTATCAACTTCTAAATACTTTGGGGTTAGATAAAACGCAAGCGGAAGAATTATTAAAGCCGAGTTTCGATTATATCTCCCTTATCCGTAACGACGTGGAATTTATGCGTTACCACTTTACCGATGCTTATGCAAGAGAAAAGGACGGAGAAGAAAAGAAAGTTCCCGATGGACTTGCTGAGCGCGCTGAAGTTATTTTTCGCTTGCTAATGAGTTACACGACTTTTGACAGTACAGCTCTATACGCTAATTTTCGTGATGACGTAGTAAGTGGGTTAAAAGGTAATTTGCGCCATGGACATATTCTGTTGAACGGCACCAATGTCACGCTTTTCGGTAACGGTCCGGAACTGTTAAAATACATAGCAGGGGAAGAGGTAACAAGCGAGTTAAAGAAAGGACAAATATATTCTAAACGCTTTACAAATGGTGCAAAGCTTCTTTGCGCGCGCTCACCGCATATCACGATGGGCAATCTTTACTGCGTGGAAAATAACCTTGACGGCGGGGTATGGGATTACTTCGATTTAGGAAATAATATCGTATGTGTAAACGCCATTGGCGAAAATATTCAACAGCGTTTAAATGGTTGCGACTATGATTCGGATTCCATGCTTGTAACGGACGATAAACTTTTAGTGGAGACTGCTGAGAAATATAAAGAGTATTTCAAAGTGCCTGTTTGCGATATTCCGTCTATGAGTAAAAGCGGTCAAACGCTTGCCGATCTCGACCATGATACGAGCGAGAACAAAATCGGAGAAATCGTAAACCTTTCTCAAAAGTTAAACAGTATCATATGGAACGAAATCCATCACGGCGCACCTAAGGAAAAAATCTTGGATATTTATAACGACGTTTGTAAACTTGCCGTTTTATCTGGTTTGGAAATAGACAAAGCAAAGCGCTCCTACGACAACGTGAACGTTGGGAAAGAACTTTCCGCGCTGCGTAAAAAGTATAATCGTCCTGCGCCTATGTTCTTTAAGGAGATAGACGAGAGGGATAAGGAAAACGAGTACGAGTTTTATGATACGGCGATGGATTATATCTATCAGGCTGTTAAAAAATTCAACTTTCAAAAAGGTAAAAAGAAAAGGGTAAATTACACCCCCATTTCTTGGACGATAATTGACAAAACGGCTTCGGATAATGCTACTGATTATAGGCATAGAGATAAAATCATCGAGATTTGCGATGAGTGTAAGGCAAAGATTAGCCGTTTGTATATGGAGCTTCGTATAGCGGACGACCAAGAAAAAGAGCTCGTTTACGATAAGATAGCGGAATCAAAAGTAGAAAGGGACAGGTTGGTTTCAAAGTGGCTAACGAATGAGAACGTGCTAATATTGGTATTGCGCCATTATGAAAAGAATAGCCCTTCTGACTGGCGAATTTATGCTCCGATTGTAAACACTCCGCAGTTCAAAAATTTTTCTCGGTGTACAGCGCTTCCTATGGGTTGCGTGGCAGAAAAAGAGGACGGAGACTTCGTTGTATACGGCAAGAAATTCGCAAGAATATGGTAAAAAGTGAAAAAACATATCTTTAAGGAGATACTTAAAAGGCTTTCAAATTAACGTTTTCCCTTTCTATGAAAGGGAAATGCTTGCAAAAACGTAAAAAGTGAGTAATCGGCGTAATAGAACTCGCTCGTACAGAGCGTGAAAACATAGCTCGACTGTGAACAACGGTCGGGCTTTTTCTATGCCCGAACAGGGCAAAAAATCCGAGCTTGTCTCAACAGGGCAACTCAAAAATAATTTAGCGGAGGTGATAAAAGGAAAAGACAAGGCGAAGCCTACAGTCTTAAAACGCAGGCAAAAGACAATTGAATATTAAGGGGGTGAAAGTTGGGGCGTCGCAAATAGCGAGGAACGTATTTGGATTGCCAAATACCGCCGAAAAATCGGCGCCTCGTTAGGGGCAACCCCTAAGACCCCATTTAACAACGAACGAAAAAAGAAAAGGAGGAAATGTTATAGGCAACAGAACAAGACCATTTGCCTACATATTCAGGGCGAATGAAAAAGAGAAAAACTTAATAGACAGGGCAATAGTGGCAAGCGGACTGACGATGACGGAGTTTGTTATTAGGTCGATTACGGACAAACCGATTATTGTGGTCGAACACGCCAGCGAGCTGTTAGCAGAGTTAAAACGCCAAGGCAACAATCTCAATCAAGCGGTAAGAAACGGTTACTACGACATAGATACGGAACGGGAATTAAAGAGTTGTATCGCCGAACTGAAAAATTTATACCGCAGAATATCTATTGCAATCGGAGGCGGATGATGCCGCTTTTGAAATGTAGCGCAAGCAAGGCGAAACCGAAAAACGGGATAACCTACATCACCAACCCGAAGAAAGCGGCATACGTATCTTCAAGAAATCTCTTCGAGGACGAGGACTATGCAGAGCAATTCGAGCAGACGGCACGGCGGTTCGGTAAGGGGGATAAGTTTGATGAAAGGAAGTACTATCATTTCAAACTGTCGTGTGCAAGGAGCGATAACGTTACCGCACAGCAAGCTCAACGTTACGCCGAGGACGTCGCAAAAAAGCTGTTTGAAAGTTGCGAGTGTGTCATAGCAACGCATACGGATACGCAGACGGTGCACAGTCATATCATCGTAAACGCCGTTCACCCGATTACGGGAAAGAAGTTGCAGTTCAGTCAAAAGGACTACGTGGCAATGAAAGACGAAGTTAACCGAATCGGAAAAGAACACGGCTTTACGGAAACGGAATTCCGTAAAAGAGGCAAGAACAGCCGAACGGCTACCGAACGCAAGATTATGCTTAAAGGCGGTACGAGTTGGAAAGAAGAACTACGAGAGGTTATTGCCGAGGCAATTAAAAACTCAACCACGCCTGACAAATTCAAAGAATATCTTGACAAATGTTACGGCGTGAAAATCACGAGGGATGGTAAGGATTATTCCTACCTTCACCCTCAAAAACAAAAGCCCATCCGAGGGGAAAAGCTCGGAACAAATTATAATAAAATGGAGGTATTAAAACAAATTGATAAACAAAATAACGGGGAGAAGTCCGGACCCTATAACGGACGAAGAAGTGGATTTATCGGACAACCTGCCGGCGCAGGAGTTGTGCGAGGAAGTAAAACAAGTAACGGCGCAAGCGCGGGAAGGATTGTTAATGCAAGCCTTGTCGGTATCGAACGAGAAATGCAACGACTTGATTTTGACGCAAAATGTGCGAATAGCGGAACTGACGCGGCAAGTGAAGAACGTAGAATGGCAGAACGAGCTGCTCGAGAGGAATCTGAACGACGACTTAAAGAAATTCACGAAAGACGTGAAAGAGAGCAACGAGAAGTTGTCGAGAAACCTCAATCAAACGTTGGACAGGATAACGACAACGGTATCGGGGATAGAACGCCAAGTAAATACAGCTACGGAAAGGGCGACTGATTCGGCTACAAAGACGCTGAACGAGCGGGTAAACAAAGCCGCAGACGACGCCGTATTCAAAATGAATCAGCAGGAGAAATTGCTTACCCAAAAGGTAAAGGAAGCGGAAAAGGAAATTGAAAAGGCAAAGGATGAAATCGCATTTGAAAGCGGTTTCAGAAAATTCTTTTTCTGGGCAACGCCCGTGCTTTTGTTGGCGCAGGCGGTTATTTCTGTGCTTTTACTGCTGAAATAGCGGAGAGGCATTTTTGCTAACTCTCCAAAACCCATTGACAGACAGGCAAAAATATGGTATAGTATATATACGATAAATATTTTTTTGGAGGGTTATTATGACGTTGGAAGAATTAGAAAGAAAGTCCGAAACGGAAAGTCTTACCGTTGAGGAAGTTATGGAGTATCAAAAGCTTGCAAAACCCGTGCGCCACGTTTACGGAAAATACGGAACGCTTGCCAAGCACTATATCGAAGAACATAATTTCGGTAAATTGTTGAGTTTGGCAGGGCATCTGCCCGAATACCTGCACGGCGTTGATAAAGCGGCGAATGATCTCTATGACGTTATGTATGAAAAGCTGTCCAAAGACGAGCGGTATAAACGGACGGGGAACTATTTGGAAGATGTCCGCCGTAGGGAAGAAATACACCGTCTTATCGAAGAAGAAATCTTAAACGAAATCGTCTATGTGGATTAAGGGGGTAGTTATGGTTACAAGAAAGGAAGATACTCCGCAGAGGATTGCTAATCGTAAGTACGAGGAGAGGAACAAAGAAAAGCGTCAGGCGGCAAGCGGTAATTTTCAGACAATGATACCAAGAGAGCTGTTTGACAAAATCAATGCGTTTTTAAAGCAACGTAAAATGAAAAAGGTGGACTTCATTAAAAAGGCTTATGAACTTTTGAAGTCAACTGACAACAGCGGAATGTAGCATTAACAATGCTATACTTAATACACCCGTAATGCCGGGAATATTAGGCTGTGCCAAAATAAAAATACACGGCGTAGCCTTTAAGGAGAAAAATGATTGAATAGGGCATCCGTATTTATCTTTCCGTTAAAAATGCGGATAACCCCCTATAAAATAAAAATTAAGGAGAATTGAATTATAAGGAATTAAAAAAGGATAAAAAATTTAATAGTGAAGTGGAAAATCAAGGCGGTTACACAGCCCAAAGCGTAGAGAAAATCGACAAGTCAAAAATAAATATGGAGGTGTTAAATAAGATTATCGCGTTTAAGATGTTAGAAATTATGCGTGATAACGAAATGATTGACGAGCGAGAATACGCCAAAATCGAAAAGAAGCGTACTCAGTTTGGGGAAAGTGTAGTAAAGCAAAATAAATTATTCAAAGGAGGCGATTTAACTTGATTGAAAACGGAATGGTAATGCCCACTAACGTTAATTTTAATAGAGCAAGGCAAAGAAGAGTGGTCTTCTACGGACGAGTAAGTACCGAGCACGAAGCGCAGTTATCGGCTTTGGAAAATCAAATGCAATGGTACGACGACGTGGCGAATAGAAATCCTAATTGGTATGTTATTAAGAAGTATATCGACGAGGGGATTACGGGAACGCAAGCGAAAAAGCGACCTGCATTTTTAAAAATGTTGCAAGATGCAAAGCAGAAAAAGTTCGATTTAATCGTAACGAGAGAAGTGTGCCGTTTTGCAAGAAATACGGTTGATACGCTTGTGGTTACGAGAGAATTAAAAGAGTACGGCATTGAAGTCTATTTCGTAGAAGACAACATCTGGACGATGGACGGAGACGGCGAACTAAGGCTTACGATTATGGCAACGCTTGCGCAAGAAGAAAGTAGAAAGATTTCCGAGCGTGTTCGCGCGGGGCAGAAAATCAGTAGAGACAAGGGCGTTTTGTACGGAAGCGGTAATATTCTTGGTTATGATAGGGATAAAGCGAAAGGAACTTACGTAATAAACGAAGAACAAGCCGAAACGGTGCGTATGATTTACGATATGTATTCTGCCGGTAAAGGAATCTCGCAAATTCGTGACGAAATGATACGCCGTAAAAGAAAGGATAGTTCGGGATTAGTCAGATGGGAAAATTCAAAGATATCTCGAATACTACATAACTCAACCTACAAAGGCTACCCTGCGTACTTAAAATCACGAAGAAACAATTTCTTAGACCAAAAGATTATTATAAACCGTGATGAAGATACCTATCTTTACGTAAAAGGCGATTTCGAGCCGATTATATCCGAAGAACAATGGGATAGGTGTAAGCAGATAAGAGAGCAACGTACAAGGTATAGCAAATTCCGCACGGAAAACGGAGAAGTTCTTCACAAAACGGGTATTCACGAAAGCGGCGACGTTTGGACTAAGAAGTTAAAATGTAGATGCGGTTATAAAATGCGCAAAAACAAGTGGCGCAAGAATAAAAACGGCGAAGTCATTTACGGGTACAAATGCTATAATCAACTCAACAACGGTTCTAAGGATATCAGGATTGAAGCAGGGATTGACGATTCAAAAACTTGTAATCTTAGAGAAATATGTGATTGGAAATTAGAGATGATGGCAAGGCATATTTTTGCAGGCTTATGGGGCAGCAAGAAAGATATTCTAAACAACGTGTCGTCTTTATATCAAATCGGCGTGTTTGAAGAATATCAAAAAGCAGCGGAAATCAAGGCTACGGTTGATAAAGAGATAGCAAAATTAGACGAAAAACTAAAACGCTTAACTCGTATGCGCTTGGAAGACGAAATACCGAAAGAATCTTATTTGGAACTCAAAAAGGAAATCGAGCAAGAGAAAATCGAACTTTTGGGCAAAAGGCGTATTCTTGACGCGGGAATGGTTCCAAACGAAGACGGGGAGGAAGAGCCTGCAAAAAAGGTGGAAGATTTTCTACTATCGAAAATGGATTTTACCGAGCATTATATTGATAGGGAAGTGATTAAGCAGTTCGTTCATACCATTGTTCCTGTGACGGAAACGTGCTTTAATTGGTATATGAATTTTGAATTAATTGACAAGCCTAACGATATGAAAAAGTTGGTATGGGAGTTTACGATTGATTATAAAGGGGCACGGTCTTATCGAAAGGAAAAAGACGGTATGCTACGACCGAATCAATGGCAAGATTTAACGGTAAGGGTGTTTATATAACCAAAGAATGATAAGGGAAAAACTTAAAAAAATTAAAATTGAATACAACCGCTACGGCGGAAAAATATATGGGATATAGTCTTGCGATAACAGCGTACTGCCAGACCTGCAATTCTTCGCACAGGGCAAAAGGTAACGAGCACAGGCGAATATAAGAAATCCCCGTAAATAAACGGCGGCAAAATTCAAGGGCTTATGCTTTTTAGGCATAAGCCTTTTTTTTCTGATTTTTTGTCGGTTTGCAGGCAAGGCGCTGCGGAGCGGTTATTAAACGACGTTTCGGTAGTTGCGGCGTTTCAAGGCGTTTGTGTTTTAAGTCCGAGTGTGGTATAATCGACAAACAGGAGTAAATATGAGTTATACTGCTTTAACCGTTCTCGGTTTTTCATTGATATTTTTATCCACGACGCTCGGCTCGTCGCTGGTGTTTTTCTTCAAAAAAGAAATTTCCGAAAAGCTGAACACGCTTTTTTTGGGTTTTGCTGCGGGAATTATGATAGCCGCGTCCGTGTGGTCGCTGCTTATTCCGTCAATCGAGGCAGCCTCGGACTGGGGAACATGGAGCTTTGTGCCCGCCGCGACGGGGTTTGTCGCCGGCGGACTCTTTCTTGTGCTTCTTGACAAAATAGTTCCTCATTTCCACAGCGGAACAAACGAGGACGAGGGACCGCAGACCTCCCTGAACAAGCCTGTCAAGATGTTTCTTGCGGTCACAATTCACAATATTCCCGAAGGACTTGCAGTCGGTTTCGCATTCGGAGCGGCAGGCGCGCTTGGCACGGACGCTGCGTATGTTTCGGCGCTCGGGCTTGCGCTGGGCATTGCGATACAGAATTTTCCCGAGGGCGCGGCGGTGTCCCTTCCGTTGAAGCAGGCGACGGGAAGCAGGGGCAAGGCGTTTGCCTTCGGCGTAGGCAGCGGAGCGGTTGAACCCGTTTCGGCGGTTTTGGGATATTTTCTTGCCGCGTATCTGACAGCCGCGCAGCCTTGGCTGCTTGCTTTCGCCGCAGGAGCCATGATTTTCGTGGTTGCGGAAGACCTTATACCCGACGCAAAGCTTGACGCGCACCCTCACCTCGGAACTTGGGGAGTCATGATAGGCTTTGTCCTTATGATGGTGTTGGACGTCGCGTTGGGATGATAAAAAACAGTCACGAAGCGGCGGGAGAGTTTTCCGCATATTATCCGAAAAGAGGCGCAAATGGAAATTGAAAGAAAATTTTTGATTCCCGACGTTTACGTAAAGGAGCTTTTCGAGCGCGACGCCGAGCGCTTGGAAATAGAGCAATATTACGTGACGGTCGGAACAACAGAGGAAAGGTATCGCAGAGTCAACGGCGACTGTTTTTTTGCGGTGAAAAGGGACACCGGTTCTTTCCTATCGCGAGTAGAAACGGAGACGCCGTGCGGCGGAAATGATTTTGAAAAAAATTTGCCCGAAAAAAAGGGGAGAATTATACAGAAAGAAAGACATATTTTGCGATATGAAAATTTAAAAATAGAAATGGATTTTTATAAGGGAGAGCTGTCGGGGCTTGCAGTATGCGAGGTGGAGTTTGACGACGAGAAACAGGCGAAGGAATTTTTGCCGCCGTATTTTTTTGGCAAGGAAATAACCGGCGACGCAAGATACCGCAACCGCAATCTGGCGTTGAATGGTTTGCCCGATACTTAAAATCCGGATTTTTTCGACTCTGAAAAAATTGACGGGTTTTTAGGGGAATTTTAATTTTTTTGCCGAATATTTAATTGTAAGAGCTTGCAAATGGCTAACGACGCGGTCTGGAACAGATTTATATCGGAATTGCTTGACAAAAACGATATAGTGGACGTCATATCCTCTTATATCGACGTCAAGCCTAAGGGCAGAGGCTTTTGGGCGCTTTGTCCTTTTCACAATGACAGAAATCCCTCGCTTTCAATCAATCGCGAGGGACAGTATTTTCATTGCTTTGTCTGCGGCGTCGGCGGAAACGCCATCAGATTTATCATGAAATACGAATCCTGTTCTTTTATGGAGGCGGTGGAAACGCTGGCAAAACGCGCGGGACTGGAAGTGCCCGACAGAAGCGGCGGAGACGACGCTGCTTATGAGCGCAAAAAAAAGGAAAGACAGATTCATTACGACGTCTGCCGCGAAGCCGCGCGTTTTTACCATGCCTCTCTTATGTCGGAAAAAGGACTTGCCGCAAGAAAATATCTCGAAAACAGGGGAATCGGTTTGTCCGCCGTCAGGCGTTTCGGCATGGGCTACTCGCCCGATTGGGATTCGCTTAATTTTTATTTGAAAGACAAGGGTTTCAAAACAGAGGATATACACAGGGCGGGCGTTCTGAACGTCACCAAAAACGACCGCGCTTACGACCCGCTGAGCGGGAGGATAATTGTACCCATTGTCAATATGGCAGGCAACGTGGTGGCTTTCGGCGGCAGAATTTTCAACGGCGAGGACGCCGCGAAATACAAAAATACCGTCGTTACGGATATTTTTGACAAGAGCAAAAACCTGTTTGCAATCAATCTCGCAAAAAAATGCAAGCAGGAGGGGAGACTCAAATACGTAATAATAGTCGAAGGCTATATGGATGCAATAAGCCTTTATCAGGCGGGCTTCGATATGACGGTCGCAAGCATGGGCACCGCCCTGACGAGCGAGCAGGCGAGACTGGTTTCGAGGCTTACAAAGGATGTTTACATATGCTACGACGGAGACAAGGCGGGACAGGCGGCAACCCTGAGGGGGCTGGATATTTTAAAGAAAGAAGGCTTGAACGTCCGCGTTATGTCTATGCCCGACGAAATGGACCCCGACGACCTTGTCAGGAAAAGAGGGGCGGAGGCGTTTGAAAAGGCTTTGGAGGCGGCTGTTCCTCTCACCGATTACAAGCTTGAATGCGCGTGGAGGGAAAGCGGCGCGGACAAGGTCAACGGAGAGGAAAAAAAGCGGGAAGCGTTCAGAACCTTTGCCAAAAACGCCATTTCCGTGTTGAAGCCGCTGGACAGCGTGGAGCAGGACTCCTATCTCGGACTCATAAGGGACAGGACGGGGCTTTCTTACGATATGTTGAAGCGCGAGCTTGTTGGCGGCGGCAGTTCAACCGAAACGGCGGACGATTCGGGCGTCTTAGACGGGCGCGATGCCGTCGCGGACAATCTGTTGAATTTTCTTACGGCAGAGGACAGGGCAATGTATTTCGTGCTGGCAAGCTGCCTTATGCGCAAGGATTATGCCGCAGGCTGTTCCGTTCCCCAAACGGACAACCCTTTTTTCCGTATGGTTGCGGATTATCTTGCCGAATGCAAGAGCTTAGGCAAGCAGCCTGTTTTCGGCGAGCTTTACGCGCTCGAAGGTATTGACGCCTTTTCGGAGGAGCTAAAAAGATTGGTTTCGGTGCAGTTTAACGATGCCGATTCAGACGCGGAATACTTTGCCGACTGTTTGTCCGAGTTGAACAAAATTCGGCTCAGAAGTCAAATAAAGGCGTTAAGCGAGGCATACGAGGCGGAGAAAGACCAAGCAAGAAAAACTTCAATCCTTGTCGAGCTGTCCGCACTGACGCGACAAAAAACAGACAATAACTAAAGGAGAAATATATGGAATTCAACGAAGCGGCAATGAAAGAAATTCTTACCGCGCTCAAGGAGGTAAGCTCCAAGGGCTTCGTGACCTTCGACGAGGTGGAAAACAATCTCGACAAAATGAAATTGGACCTGACGCCGGAGCAATACGCGGAGCTGTACAAGTTTCTTGAAGACAACGGCATAAGCGTGACGGATGTGGTGTCGGACGACCTGTTGACAAAGGGAGTCATTGACATAAGCATTGACGACCCCGTCAAAATGTATCTCAAAGACATAGGCAAGGTGCCGCTGCTTTCCGCCGAGGAGGAAACGGAGCTTGCGCGTCGTATGCAGGAAGGAGACGAGGAGGCGAAAAAATTGCTCAGCGAAGCCAACCTGCGTCTTGTCGTCAGCATTGCCAAGCGTTACGTCGGCAGAGGTATGCTTTTTCTCGACCTGATTCAGGAAGGCAATCTGGGACTGATGAAAGCCGTGGAAAAATTCGACTATACAAAGGGCTTCAAATTCAGCACCTACGCCACCTGGTGGATAAGACAGGCTATTACGCGCGCCATTGCCGACCAAGCGCGCACGATAAGAATACCCGTACATATGGTTGAAACCATCAACCGTCAGATAAGAGTCAGCCGCGCGCTCTTGCAGGAGCTGGGGCGGGAGCCTACTCCTTCCGAAATAGCCGAAGCAATGGGCGTGCCCGAAGACAAGGTTGTGGAAATTCAGAAAATCGCGCAGGACCCCGTCAGTCTCGAAACGCCGATAGGCGAGGAGGAGGACAGCCACCTCGTGGATTTTATAGAGGACGACAAAACCATAGCGCCGGGAGACGTTGCGGCTTACGCAATGCTAAAAGAGCAGCTTATCGGCGTGCTGCACAAGCTCACTCCCCGCGAGGAAATGGTTTTGCGCCTGCGCTACGGCATAGACGACGGCAGGGCGCGCACGCTTGAGGAGGTGGGCAGAGAATTCAACGTCACGAGAGAGCGTATCCGTCAGATAGAGGCAAAGGCTCTGCGCAAGCTGCGTCACCCGTCCAAGAGCAAAAAGCTTAAAGACTTTTTGGAGTGAAATGACTCCGAGACTGAAAAGAATCGTAGAGCTGCTGCCTGTTTCCGACGAGCTGTTCGACGTCGGCTGCGACCACGGTATAGTGGGAGTTTCGGCTCTGCTTTTAAACAAGACGCAAAAAACGGTTTTTACCGACGTTAGCCGCAAGAGTCTCGAAAAGGCGCGCAGATTTGCGGAAAGCAAAGGCGTCCTTGACAAAAGCGAATTTCTTTGCGGAGACGGATTTTGCGGCAGGCGGGCGCATACCGCGGTGATTGCCGGTATGGGCGGGCTGGAAATTTCCAAAATTCTCGGGCAGGCGGCAAGGCTGCCCGACAAGCTTGTTTTGCAGCCTATGCGCGGCGTGCCCGAGCTGCGCGAAACGCTGTCGAAAAATTATTTTTTTCATGTCGATGAAATTTTTTTCGACGGCAAATTTTATTGCCTGATTTACGCCGAAAGAGGCTCTGACAACCTTACCGAGCTTGAAATAAAATACGGCAAAACCAATTTAAGACAAAAAACCGTCGATTTTCACAATTTTTTGTTTGAGGAGACGGTCAAATGTGATAAAATATTAGCTGACGGAAATCACGTGCCTCGGGTGGAGGAGCGAAAAGCCGAGCTTGATTTCCTTCTGTCAGATTGGAGTACAAAATGAATGAATACATTTTACAATTTCAGCAGCTGGATTTGAAGCTGCGCAAAATCGAGCAGGAGCTGGGGGCTACCGAGGAAAGACGCCGCAGCAAACAGCTGCACCAATATCTAAAAGAAAGCGAGGAAAAGCTCAAACAGCTCGAGGAGCACGCCGAGCAGCTTTCTTTAAGACTGGACAAGCTCAAAGACAGCTATGCCGAAAACAGGGAATTGATTGCCGAGTACGCCGCCGCCGTCGACAAGAGCATAGACCTCGACGAGCTGAACTATCTCAACAAAAAATTCAACGATTTGAGCAAGACGGTTTCGCTTATAGACAGAGACATGGCGGCGCTTTTGAAGGACATGGAGGATACCTCCGCACAGTTCGAGGAATACAGACAAAAGCTTCCCAAAGCCAAAAAGCAGTACAGCGAGGCAAAAAGCAGCTTCGACGAGGTGAGAAAGAGCAGGGAGCCGGAAATAATAGAAATAAGAAAAAAGATGGCTCAGGCAGAGAAAAAAATTTCGCCGGAGCTGCTCGAAAAGTACCGCAAGCTCAAAAGTCAGGGGGTTTATCCGCCTTTTGTGAGCCTGTCGGGCGAAAATCAGTGCGGCGGCTGTCGCGTCGATATGCCCATGTCTTTGGTGTCAAAGCTTTCCGACAAGGGCTACATCGAATGCGAAAATTGCCACAGAATTATTTACAAATCGGAGTGACTGCCGCTTAAATCGGAGAAAAAATGGAAAAAGAAAACAAAATTGTTCTCAAAAACGAAAGAAACGGGCACGTAAACAAGCTGGTAAACGAATTGGGCAGCTGGGGCTTTTTCAAGGTTATTTACCGCAACGATATGCTGAAAATTCTCGGCATGAACATACTCATGCTGATTTTATTCGTGCCTGTCGGTTATCTTGCTTACAGATATCTTATACAGGTGTCGCAGTTTACGTCACGACTGCCCGTTGGCAACGCAATCGGCTTCGGCTACGCGCCGTGGCTTGGCGTCGGCGCTGAAATATCAAGACTCACAAATCTTGCCATGTCGGAGCTTTTGCTGTGGATGCTGGCAGCAGGCGCCGTGGTAGGGCTGTCGGTTGCCGGCGGCATGGCGATAATAAGGGATTCTTTCTGGACGGGCCGTCTCAAGGTTTTCAAGGCCTTCGGGCGCGGAATCGTTGAAAACGGCGTTGCGTGCGTCGTTTGCTTTGTTCTGCTTGTGGGCTGTGTAAACGGCATTTACCACGCCTCCGTCGCCATGAGGGCTTTTCCCGCATGGGCAAGCGTTCTTTTGCAGGTGGTTATGTGGCTTGCGTTGGCTTTTCTGACGCTGTATGTCATGACCTTTTTAAGCGTCAATTCCACATACAAGCAATCCGTGGGAGTAAATTTGAAGAGTGCGTGGCATATACTGATGCGCTATATCGTATCGACGATTTTCAAATTTATCATTGCTTTGCTTCCCGTAGCGTTGCTTTTGCTCACCTTCGGCAATGTAATATTCTCGTTTGTCATAGCTGTTTTCGCAATCTTCGGTTTCTTCTACGTGATTTTCGTATGGCAGAGCCACATGATGATTATTTTTTCCATTTACAATCCAGTGGAAAAAATCAAGATTGTAAAAAGAAAAACGCAGCAGCCCAAGGCTCAGGCTGAAAACAAAACGGAAAATCAGACGGCTTGACTCAATGAGAAACGACAAAGGCAAAAACGGAGTTTTTTCCGCCTCCAACGAGCTTATGCTGGACAAGGCGGACGCGCTTATAGAAAAGGGACAGTATGTCAAAGCTGTCTCTTTGATTCGCCGCGCGCTGGAAAACCAACCCGCTTCCTTTGAAACAAAGCTGTTTCTTGCCGAGGTTTATCACGATATGGAGCTTTACGCGCTGTCCAACAACGTGCTGTTCGAGCTTATGCGCAAAGAGCCCAAAAATCCGGACGTTCTGCTTTTGCTCGGCAAAAATTATCTGGAGCTTAACGAGCTTTCTCTTTGCGGCTATTATTTCAAGCTTTATTCCGAAAACAACGCCGAAGCGGAAATCACGCTCGAGCCGGAAAGAATACAGGCGGTTCGCGGCGGACTTGAGCTTGTCCATCCCATGACCAAACGTCGCGCCGATTTGTTGCAGCAAAAGGCGGGTATGCTGATTAGAAACGACAGACTTGACGACGCAAAAAGCATTTTCGAGGAGCTTGAACGCAATTTCCCCGACGAGATAGCTTACAAAAACAACACGGCTTTTACCGATTTGCTGCTAAACGATTACGTCGGAGGGGAGAAAAAGGCGCGCGACGCTTTGAGCCTAAAACCCGACGACCCGGTAGCGCTGTGCAATCTCGTGACGGCTCTTTATATGGCGGGAAAGAGGGAGGAGTTAAAAAAGTACGCCGAAATTCTTGCAAAGTGCGAAACGGAAGAGCCTGTTGAGATTTTTAAAATCGCTACCACCTTCTGCGAAATAAAATTCGACGAGGAGGCTTTCGTATGGCTGGAAAAGCTGCTTAAAGGCTCTCCTTACGAGCTGGATATGCTGTTTCTTTACGGTTTTGCGGCTTTCAATTGCGGCAAATACGAAAAGTTCGAGGAAGCGCTCACCGACATAACTACAATAGACGAATCCAACGCCGTAGCATGGTTTTATCGGAAATTTATGGACGGATTTTATGAAAATTCCGGACGTTCACGCTACAAGCGGCTGGATTATTATCCCCAAATCCCGCTTACGGCGGCGCAGCGCTATTCGACGACGCTCAAACAGCTGCCCGATTTGTTCGGGATATGGAACGACGAGGATTTGTTCAGAGTGGTGGAGTGGGCTTTGAGATATACGAACGACGCCGAGCTTCACGAAAAGGTGGTGTCCAATTTAAGCCGCACCTCGCCCAAGCCCTGCACGGCTTATTTCAAAAGTCTGCTTATAAGGGACGAAGTTTCGCTGTATCTCAAATCGCTGATAATAAAGGCGTTGATGGAAATGGGAGTTTACGGCAGGTTTCATCTTGTCAAGGACGGCTATTTCACTTGGGTTGACATACCCAAAAATCTGCCCTTCGTCCTGAGAGACAGCGTGATTATCGCCGTTTCGCGCATGAGCGTGGAGTTTATTTACGAAAAAAACTTCGTGTCCAAAATCGTAAGCAAAGCTTTGGAAATTCAGTCGGATATACTCGACGAGGGCATGGAGAATTTCCGCGTCGACGACAACACCCTTGCTGCGGTGATATGCCGTGCGTGCGGCTTTGAAGGCGTGACGGATCAGGAGCTTATGCGTATTTTCGACACGGATTATTTCAAGCTTTTGCGGCAGACGGAAATTTTGTTTGCAAACAAATAAAAAGAGCCTTTTCTCAATATAATACAGCATGAGAAAGGTTCTTTTTTTATTTGCCGACGCGGCGGTGATAGTGGGCGGCGTCATAGGCGCGGGATTTGCCTCGGGAGAAGAGGTGGCTCTGTATTTTTACGGCAAAAACGCCTTGCTGTCCTCGGCGGTCGCGTTTGTCGTTTTTTTTGCGGTATTCTACGTGTTTCTGTCAATAGGCCGCAAATTTGCGGAGCTTGAAAACAACGTCGGAAACAGTCTTGCCGACAAACCGAATCCTTTTGTGGCAAAGGCGTCGCGCGTTTTTCTCAATTTCAATTATTTTGCGGTGCTGTGCTCGATGCTTGCCGGCGCAAACGTAACCCTGTCCGCCCTGTTCGCCACAAGAAGCATACACTTTGTTTTCGGCGCGGCGACGGCGGCGATATGCGGTCTGATTCTGTTTTTCGATATGAAGGGAATAAGGCGTTTCAGCAATTTTGTGGTGCCTTTCATCGTTGTTCTCATCGTTTCGGTTTGCCTTCTCAATTCCGAATACGGCACGGTTCAAGGCAAGGGAGGCGCGGGAAGCGCTTTTCTGTACGTGTCGATGAACTGCGTGATAATGAGCGGAGTTCTTTTGGGCATCGGCGGAGAAAGAAAAGCGAACGGATTTTGGCTGTCGCTGATTTCGTCGTTTGTGCTGTCCGCTTTGCTTTATCTGATTATACTGCGCGTCAACTCTGTCGACAGCTCCGTGACAATGCCGCTGCTTTATTACGCCTATCTGGTCGGCTCGGAAACGGGCGCGCTTATGAGCGTGGTTATATATTTCTCCATAGTAACGACGGTTATAGCCTGCGCGTATCCGCTTGTCGAATGGCTGACGCCGTTGCTCAAATCCAAGGTTTTTGCGCTAATCGCCGTATTTTGTTCCGCTTTGGCGGTGTCCCTTGTAGGTTTTTCCGGTATAGTAGGCTATGTCTATCCCTTAATTTCCGTTTTGGGCGTGTTGGTTATAGCAACCTACGCCGCGTTTCTGATTTATATCAAACGCTCCGAAAGGAAAAAAAAGCGCGCCCTTTGACGGGGCGCGATTTTTTCAGTTGTTTTTCCACTTTACAAGGAATTTTTCCATCAGGGCGACGACCAGATACATGATTGCGGCGAGTACGCACAAAACTACGGTACACGCCATCACCAAATCCAGCTTGAATACCTGCCCGCCGTAAACGATTAGGTATCCCAGACCTGCCTTGCTGTTGAGATATTCTCCCATGATAGTGCCCACCCAGCTTAAACCGACGTTTATTTTAAGCGTGGACAAAAGCGTCGGAATGTTGGAGGGAAATACCAGTTTGGTGAAAATCTGGAATTTCGAGGCGTTCATGGTTTTGAGCAGAAGCACCTTGTCGGGGCTTGTTCCGATAAAACCGTTCAGCATGGAAATTGTAGTGATGATTACCGAAATCAGGACCGCCATCGTCACGATGGCTTTTTCTCCCGCACCCACCCAAATGATGATGATGGGTCCCAGCGCTATTTTGGGAAGACTGTTCAAAACCACAAGATAGGGTTCAAAGATGTCTTGAAGAGATTTCGACCACCACAGAACGACCGCAACCAGGGTGCCGAGCACGGTGGCAATGAGGAAACCGAGCACGGTTTCTTTTGTGGAGACGAAAATGTGCTTCCACAAATCGCCTGTCTGAGACAGCGCTCCCAGCTGTTTCCAGATTCTGGAAGGGGAGCTGAAAATAAATGCGTCTATCCAGTTGAACCTGGCGGCGAGTTCCCACAGCAGCAAAAACAGAACAAGAAATCCTATCTGGCAAGCAAGGACCAATACCTTGCGAAGTCTGGTTTTTTTCAAAAACCTTTTGTGTTCAATCGATAGCTGCCGATTTTGTTTCATAATTGTTTAATTCCTGCCAAATTTGTTCGAATTGCACGGAAAACGTGCTGTCTTCACGTCGTTTGAGCGGCGTTGAAATATGCTCCAAATGAGTAAAGTGAACTCGTTTTACCGAGGCAGGTCTGTTCGTCAGTACGATTATTTTGTCCGCCATGCTGATGGCTTCGGAAATGTCGTGCGTCACCAGCAGAGCGGTCTTTTCTTCCTTTTTGATGATGTCGTATACGTCGTCGCACACTTGAAGCCGCGTCTGAAAGTCTAATGCCGAAAACGGTTCGTCAAGCAGCAGAACGTCGGGGTCAAGCGCGAGTGTCCTGATAAGAGCCACCCTCTGTCTCATACCGCCGGAAAGCTGGCTGGGATAATACTTTTTGAAATCCTTGAGATTGTATTTTTCCAACAGGTTTTCGATATGAGCCAGAGCCTTGGGGCTGGATTTTTTTTGAATTTCCAGCCCGAGAATTATATTTTTGTAAATTGTTCTCCACTCGAAAAGATGGTCGTGCTGCAACATATAACCGACTTCGTTGTTTACCTTTTCCACTTTGCTTCCGTTTAGCAGAACCTCCCCGAAGGTCGGTTTCAGAATGCCGGCTATTATGGACAGGATAGTGGTTTTGCCGCAGCCGCTCGGACCTACGATAGCGACGAACTCGCCTTTGTTTACGTCAAAGGACAGGTTGTCAATCGCTTTGGTCTCATCGGTTTTCGTATAGTAGGTCATCGAGATGTTGTTAAGAGAAAGCGTTGCGCTCAAATTGCTCTACCTCCGCAAAAAGTCCACATAACATTATATTTGTTTTTCGCGTCGGAGTGTGCACCGGCTGACGATGTTACCTGCCGATTTTATCCGCTATGCTGTTGTCGATGACCTTTGAAAACTCAATTCTGTCGGAAAGCTCTCCCGCATTCTGCATTATATCCTGCATACGGTTGAAGCTGTCCTCCGTCATGGAAGGATAAATCACCCAGCTGTCGTTTGCTCTGTAATTGCCGAGCGCCGAGGCTATGGTGTCTTTGTCCGAGCCCTCAAAGTAGGGCAGAAGCAGCTCGGCTATGGAAGCGTTGTCATGGCTCAAAAGATATTGAGTGGCGCGGTAAATACAGTCAAGATATTTTTCAAGCTTTTTGGTGTTGTTTTTTATATATTCCTGAGTGGCAACGAAGCACGTGTAGGGGACTTCGCCGCTTTCCGCACCTATGGATTCCACGATAAAACCGCTTTTTTCCTTTTCAAGCTCCGACGCCGTCGGCTCGAACAGAGCAACGTAGTCTCCCGTTCCGCTCACAAAGGACGGTCCGGTGAGAGCGAAGGGCACGTCGTAGTTCATGGTGATGTTTTCGCCGTCTCTGTAACCGTGCTGATTGAGCACGTACTGAAGAGTCATTGCGGGCATGCCGCCGCGTCTGCCCATTATGATTTCCTTGCCCGCGAGATTGCTCCAATCGAAATCGGGTTCGAACTCTCTGCCGACGAGAAAGCTGCCGTCGCGCTTTGTCAGCTGCCCGAAGACGACGGGATAGTCCTGCCTGCCTTGCTGGTAAACATACAGCACGGTTTCGGGGCCCAGCAGGGCGATGTCCGCCGCGCCCGTGACGACCGCGGTCATGCTCAGGTCGGAGCCTTGCCCGTTTATCAGCTCTATTTCATAGCCTGCTTCCTCGAAGTAGCCGAGAGCCATTGCAAGGTATTGCGGGGCGTAAAAAATAGAGTGAGTAGTTTCGTTGACGATTATCTTGTTGTCGTCGTTGTTGTCGCAGGCAGTCAAAGGCAGCGCGACGAGAATCAACGCCAAAACCACGAGTAAAATTTTTTTCATTCAAACCTCCTGAATTTTGAATTTTTAGGCAATAACAGTTTATTCTCCCCGAAAAATTACTGTGAATCGGTAGCAAAACAAAGGCTTGATGTGGTATAATCCTTCTTAATACGGAGACAAATTTGTATGGATATGGAAAAGGTTTACGAGCCGCAGAAATTTGAATCGGACATATATGCGCAATGGCTTGAAAAAGGATATTTCACGCCGGAAATAAACAGGGACAAAAAGCCGTTTACCATAGTTATACCGCCTCCGAACATCACGGGGCAGCTGCATATGGGGCACGCTTTGGACAACGCGGTGCAGGACTGCCTTATTCGTTACAAGAGAATGCAGGGCTACTGCGCGCTGTGGCTGCCCGGCACCGACCATGCGTCCATTGCAACCGAGCTTAAAATCGTGGAGCAGCTGAAAAAGGACGGGCTTGACAAACAGGACGTCGGCAGGGAAAGGTTTTTGGAGCTTGCCTGGGAGTGGAAGGAAAAATACGGCGGCAGGATTGTGGAACAGCTCAAACGTTTAGGCTCTAGCTGCGACTGGAGCCGCGAAGCGTTTACGCTTGACGAGAAGCGCAGCAGGGCGGTTCGCCACGTTTTCAAAAAGCTTTACGACAAAGGGCTTATTTATCAGGGCGACAGGATAACGAATTGGTGTCCCGAGTGCGGCACCGCTCTTTCCGACGCCGAAGTGGATTATTGCGAGCACAGTTCCCATCTGTGGCATTTCAAATATTTTACGGACGACGGCAGAAGCATAACCTTTGCCACCACCCGTCCCGAAACAATGCTCGGCGACACCGCCGTGGCCGTCAATCCCGATGACGGGCGATACGCGGATTTTGTGGGGCATACGGTTAAGGTACCGTTTGTAAACCGCACAATACCGATAATCGCCGACAGCTATGTGGAAAAGGATTTCGGCACGGGCGTTGTCAAAATCACCCCCGCGCACGACCCCAACGACTTTGAAGTGGGTTTAAGGCACAATCTTGAAATCTTGCGCGTCATGAACGACGACGGCACGATGAACGAAAAAGCGGGCAGTATGTTTGAGGGGCTGACCCGCGAGGAAGCGCGCAAAAAGGTGGTTGCCGAAATGGACAAGCTGGGGCAGCTTGTCAAAATAGAGGATTATACCCACAACGTCGGGGAGTGCTACCGCTGCAAAACTACGGTTGAGCCTGTCGTGAGCAAGCAGTGGTTTGTAAAAATGAAACCGCTTGCAGAGCGGGCGATAAAGTGCGTGAGGGACGGCGAGGTCAATTTTGTGCCCGCGCGCTTTGAAAAAATTTATTTCAACTGGATGGAAAACATAAGGGATTGGTGCATATCCCGTCAGCTGTGGTGGGGACACCGTATTCCCGTTTGGTATTGCCAAAACTGCGGTGAAACAATCTGCGAGGAGGAAACTCCCCGGGTATGCCCGCACTGCGGGAGCGAAAGGCTGCGTCAGGACGAGGACGTGCTGGACACGTGGTTTTCATCTGCCCTCTGGCCGTTTTCCACGCTTGGTTGGCCGGAGGAGACTGAGGAGCTGAAATTTTTCTTTCCTACCGACGTGCTCGTCACCGCTTACGACATAATTTTCTTCTGGGTTGCGCGTATGATTTTTTCCTCTTTGGAACACATGGACGCGCCGCCCTTCAAGGACGTTTTGATACACGGCATCGTGCGTGACAAGGAAGGGCGCAAGATGTCCAAATCTCTCGGCAACGGCGTGGATCCGTTGGAGTTTATTGACGCATACGGCGCCGATACGCTGCGTTTTTCGCTGCTCAACGGTGTGGCAAGCGGAGGAGATATTCGCTTTTCCGACGACAAGGTAAAAAGCACGCGCAACTTTATGAACAAGATATGGAACGCTTCGCGTTTCGTGCTTATGAATATAGAGGGCGCGGCGTTAAAGCCTCTTTCGCAGTGCAGTCTGTCGCTTGCCGACAAATGGATTTTGACAAAGCTCAACCGCGTGACGGGCGAAGTCAACGAAAATTTTGCAAAATACGAGCTTGGCATTGCGTCGGGAATTATTTACGATTTTGTGTGGAGCGAGTTCTGCGACTGGTACATCGAGTTTACCAAGCCCGTTTTGAACGGCGGCGACGAGGAGGCAAAAATTGCCGCGGCGTCTACTCTCAATTATTGCCTCGACGCCGTTTTGAAGCTGCTGCATCCTTTCGTTCCCTTTATCACCGAGCAGATTTACAAAAATATGCCCGTACATTCGGAAACCATTATGCTGGAAAAATATCCGGAAAAAACCGATTCAATCGAGTTTGAGCGGGAAGCCGAGCTTACGGAAAAGCTCAAGGAGCTGGTGGCTAAGCTGAGAAATCTCCGCGCCGAAATGGGAGTGCCGCCCTCCAAAAAAATCCGTCTGTTTGTCAAAACGGCAGACGACGGCGTAAAAACGACGGGATTGTTTATTCAGAGGCTTACCAACGCCGAAAGCGTGACCTTTACCGACCGTTTCGACGAAGCCCAAAAAACCGTTTCCGTCATTTGTTCTGCGGGTGAGGTGCGCGTGCCGCTGGGGGATATGGTTGACACTGAAAAGGAGCTTTTGCGGCTTAAAAAAGAGATGGAAAACGCCGACGCCGAAATAAACCGCGTCAAAGGCAAGCTGTCCAATCCGGGCTTTGTCTCCAAGGCGCCCGCGCAGCTTGTGGAAGCCGAAAAGCGCAAGCTGTCGGAGTTCGAGCAGTTAAAAGCCAAGCTTTCTGCGCGCATGAAAGACCTGACCGACTGAAAGCAAAATTTAAAAGAGGGAGCTTAAAGAAGCTCCCTCTTTCGTATAAAAAGGTAACTTTTTTTCCATAATTGACATATCTTTCTAAAAGGACGCCGCGGAAACGGAGAAAAAATCCGCGTTGGTTCAAAGCTCGAAAAGGGGAGCGAGATATGCTGCTTGGCACGTTAAAAAAAGACAGGGAAATAAAAGCGCTGCTGCACTGCGCGGACAATCAGTTGGACGCCATGGGCTACACCGAACACAGTTTCAGGCACGTTTCCATAGTTTGTCAGAGAGTGGAAAAAATACTCGCCGCGGTGGGCTGCGACGAAAAGGAGATTGAAATAGGCAAAATAGCGGGTTTTCTCCACGACCTCGGCAATTGCGTCAATCGCAAGGACCATGCCCACAGCGGAGCCATACTTGCCTATACGCTGCTTGTAAAAAAGGGTATGAATTATGCGGACGCAGCCCGCGTCATGGAGGCAATAGGCAATCACGACGAGGAAACGGGACAGGTCGCAAGCAAGCTTTCTGCAGCGCTGATTTTGGCGGACAAGTCGGACGTGCACCGCACGCGGGTGAGAAAGCTGAAAATAAGTCAGGACGGATTGGTAGACAAGGACGACATACACGACAGAGTCAATTACGCGGTTGTAATGAGCGATATTGCCATAGACAAGGACGCCGGACAGATAAAGTTTTTGTTTCAGATAGATACGGGCATATGCACGGCGATGGATTATTTTGAGATATTTCTCGACAGAATGAAAATGTGCAAAAAGGCGGCGGAGTATCTCGGCTTCGAGTTTATGTTGGAAATAAACGATTACAGATTGGCGTAAAACAAGGGCGGTTTGAAACAGCGGTTTACGCATAGATAAAAGGAGCGTTGAATTTTACTATTCATCGCTCCTTTTAATAGCGGGAATTTACAAGCCTTTTTCTATAAAGTGCGTCGGGTACGTCTCCCAATATTTTTTGTAAACTCTGTCGGTGTTTCCGTCGAGATTTAACTGATACAATCTGAACGTAACGGGGATATTTTTCGGTTGCCATTGCTCTACATAAGAATACCTATATTGCATACCCAATTTTTGCATTACATAACCGCTTCGGGGATTTTTAATATCGTGAGTAGCGGTAACGTACGGAATCTTATCTTTTTTCAACTGTTGGATAACAGCCCGTCCCGATTCCGTTACAAACCCGTTGTGCCAAAATTCCTTTCTGAGAGCATATCCGAAATCATAACTTTCTTCTGTGCTTGCTTTTATATATCCGATAGGTATATTATCTTGTTTTAAGCAAACAGCATAAAAATAAGCGCTTTCTTTTCGGTATTCGTTTGCAATTCTTTCGTTATAAAATTTCTCGGTTTCCTTTAAGTCTTTCAATACAAACCACGGCAAAAATGTGTTTGCGTCTTCGTCGCCGAGTATTTTGAACAACGCAGGTAAATCCGCTTGCGAAAATTTTCTCAATATCAGTCTGTTTGTTTCAAGTTCAGGCGTATTCATAATTCTTTTAACCGTTAAATTACCTTTTTCTTTTAGACATTATAAAACAAACGGCTTGCAAAGTAAATAAAAAAGCGCGCTTGTCTTGCCTGCAAAGTAAAGCGCGCTGAGTTTATCTGAAAATATCCTATGGAAGTTGAGTCAAAGCCGTCTGTTTTCAACAATTTTCAAACAAAACAAATAACATCACAGTTTTTAAGTTCTTAAATACCCGTATAGATTTTGCCGAGAACGGCTACCGCGATACCGCAGTAAATCATTAGCGAAACGGCGTCTACGATAGTGGTGATAAAGGGACTTGCCACAACCGCGGGGTCAAGCCGGCATTTTTTTGCAATCAACGGCAGAGTGCAGCCTATGATTTTTGCGATTACGACGGTGACGAGCATGGTTACGCACACTACGGCGGCAATGAGGTAGCCGTTTTCGACGGCGTACAGCTTGTCTATGAGCATGAGCTTTCCGAAGCAGACTGCTGACAGCGTAATGCCGAGAAGCAACGACACTCTTAGTTCCTTCCAGATTACCTTTAACGTGTCTTTGAATTGCACCTCTCCGAGAGCAATGCCGCGTATGACGGTGACGGACGCCTGACTCCCAGCGTTGCCTCCCGTGTCCATAAGCATCGGAATACAGCCCGTCAGAATAATACCTATGATTGGCATGTTGAGAGTTTCTTCGTTGGCGTTGATGATTAGACCGGTAAACGTGGCGGAAATCATGAGTATAAGAAGCCACGGCACGCGGTTGAGCCAGATTTTCCAGACGCTCGTTTTCAAGTACGGCTTGTCGTTAGGCGTGATTGCCGCCATAATTTCAAAGTCTTCGGTCGCCTCGTCGTCTATGACGTCCAGAATGTCGTCTATGGTTATTATGCCGACAATTCTGTTTTCGCCGTCAACGACAGGCAGCGAAATAAGGTCGTATTTTCTGATTGTGTGGGACGCTTCCTCCTGAGGCGTATGCGTGTCTACCGAAACTATGCTGACGGTCATAATTTCGTCTACTTTTGTGTCGGGCTGCGCCAAGAGCAAATCCTTGATTGATACGACGCCTTTAAGCCTTCTTGTCGGGTCGGTGACGTAGCAGACGTTTATGGTTTCCTTGTATTCTCCGATTTTTCTGATTCGCGCAAGCGCCTGCTCTATCGTCATGCCCTCCCTGAGGTCGAGATACTCGGGCGTCATTATCGAGCCAGCGCTTTTGTCGGGATAGCGGAGAAATTTGTTTATCAGCTCGCGCTTTTCCGGCTTTGCGGACCTGAGTATTTTTTTGACCACGTTTGCCGGCATTGCCTCGATGATGTCTACCGTGTCGTCTATGAAAAGCTCGTTTACTATGGAGGTGATTTCCTTGTCGGAAGCGGATTCTATTATTTCGCGCTGTTTTTCCGGCGAAACGTAGGAAAACACCTCCGCCGCAGCGTCCGTTTTGAGCAGCCTGAAAACAATCAGAAGCCTGTCGTTGTCAAGCGTTTCGAGAAAGTTTGCGATATCTACGGAATTTATCTCGTCGAGGATTTCGGTCACGAGAGAAAACTTTTTTTCCGCAATCAGGTTTATTATTTCTTCCATTAAAGTTTTCCTCCTTTTCCGTTTTGTCGTTTGCGAAAGAATTTCGCTTAATTATAGCACAAATTTGCGCGTCGGTATACCGAAAAAAGGCAAAAGCGCTTCAAAACGCAATCAAAATCAATGTATGCGTTATTTAACGTCTTTTGTGAATTGACTCCGTAAGCGGGAAAAGGGGAATAATAAATCAACTATTTGCTTTCATTTGTTGAAAAATCAGTCGGATTGTGGTATAATCATCAATACGGTAAAAAGAATTATGAAAAAACCTTCGGACAACACTTTTGCATATATAGCGAGAAATTTTTTCTTTCTGCTTCCGATAGTGGCGCTTCCCGTCGTTTTGCTGACAGTTTTTCAGCGTGAAACGGGGGCTTTCGATTTGTTGGCGGAAATGGCAAAGACGACGGCTCAGACGGGCTCGGTTAAGTTCTCCGACTTTTTTTCCGACCTGTACGCAAAGGTGTCGATTATCAATTTCGACAGATTTGCGGATTGGAACGTTAGCAAGGTGTGGTTCTGGCTTGTTACCGCGATTGTTGTGATGCTCGGATTTTCGCTTACCGTCGCGCATATAGAAAGGCATATGAGACTCGGCGTAAAGGAACCCTTCAAATGGATGTCCATGATGAAGTCCGGCGCTTACAACGCCTTTTTCTATTCCCTGATTATGCTTGTGTTTTACGAGCTGTGCATGGTTGCGCTGAGCAGTTTTATATTGCTCAATTCGCGGATTATGAACGGCTGGTGGGCTTTCGGCATGTCCGTTTTGGCAACCGTCGTCATTTACGCCGTTTTTATCGTCGGATTTTGCTTTTTGCTGCTGACAGTGCCTTCGATGTTTTGCGACGGTTACCGTTTCGGATTTGCGGCGAGCTATTCGATACATCTGGTTGCTCAGCATTTCAAGCGGTTTGTGGGCGTTTTTGCTCTCACGGCGTGTTTGTCGGGGCTTGCGTTGCAGCTGCTTAAACTTGTCATGATGCTTTTGAGCGGAAATATTCCGATACACATACTTCTGTATGCCATACGCGCGCTCAATTATTTGTGGTGGCTTTTGTTTGTTCCCACATACGCAATAAGAAATTATATCGATTATACCGAAGCGTCGAGAAAAGACTTGAAAACTCTTATTTTCGACTGACGGGAGGGTTTTGATGCACAGCAAAAAAATTGTCAGGCTTGCCGCCGTCAACTGGGCGGTTTTCGTAAAAGGTTTTTTGTTTCAGATTTTTACGGTAGGCATTATTGTTGCGGTTTTTTCGCTGATAGTTTCGGATTTTTTCGTGGCTGTCAGCGGCGCCGTCGCGGAGGCGGGGATTCTGGACGCGTTTTCCGGCATGATAAACGGCATTTTCGATTTGTTCAACGGCAAAATTTCCGGAGCCGCTCTCGGCGAAGCAATCGAAAAGTTTTTCGGGACAATCAAAGACTTTTTCGAGCTTGTGCCCGATTTCGCAAGCAACCTCGCGCTTTCCGTCGTGCTTTTCGTCGTGGCGACGACTCTGCTCTATTTTCTGTCGGGCATGACCGATTTGCCTACGCTTTACTGTCTCAACAAATTCATGTCCACAAACAACAGCGGCTTTTATACCTGGTCTTATTTCCGCCAATTCGTAAATTCGCTGTGGTACAACTTTTTGAGAATGGTTGCCGGAGTCGTGATAGATACGGTTATTATCGCGGCGGTCATAGGGAGCGCGCTTTTGTTTTTTGTCAATATCGGCATTGCAGGCGCGGTCATCTCTATTTTGTTTGCTTTGGTGCTGTGCGCGATAAGGGTAAATATTTTTGCTTTTTGGCTGCCGTGCAGGTTGGTTACGGGGGAGAAAATCACAAAATCCTTTAAAGACGGACTTAAAACCTCGCTGGACGGTTTTTGGTGGCTGTTTCTTAACAATCTGATAATAATCGCCGTCTGCGCAGCCGTCTGCTTTGCGCTGGTATTTATATTGCACAACATAATCCTTGCGCTGTGTCTGTGCTTTGTGGTGTTTTGCGTGGCGACCTATTTCCTCAATTGCAGCGCCCTGGTGCATTATTACGAAAATATCGGCAAGCCGTATTTTACCAAAAAGGTCAACATAGGCTTGAGCGACGAAGGATAATTAAAACGGAGAACAAAATGGCATTGGAATTGAACGCGCAGCAGCAGGCTGCCGCAAATTGTTTGGAGGGACCCGTGCTCGTGCTTGCGGGGGCGGGCAGCGGAAAGACGAGAGTGCTTACCGAAAGGATTGCAAACCTTGTGGACAGCGGAGTCAATCCGTATTCCGTATTGGCGATTACCTTTACCAACAAAGCGGCAAACGAAATGCGCGAAAGGCTGTACGCGCGCACCCCTCAGGCGGGCAGAATGACGATTAGCACGATTCACAGTATGTGCGCCCTGATTTTGAGAATGGACGGCGAGCAGCTGGGCTATCGCCGCAATTTTTCAATATATTCCGACAATGATTCGGAAAGAGTTTTAAAAAGACTGTTCAAGGAGCTGGGCTTTGACGACGAAAAGCTGTTGAAGCGCGCTCCTTATCATATTTCCGCCTGCAAAAATTCGGGTATTTCCGCGGAGGAATACGAAAAGGATTATCTCGGCGCGTCGGACGACGGGGAAAAACTGTACAAAATAATGACGGAATACAACAAGAGACTTTTCGAGTCCAACGCCATGGACTTCGACGATTTGCTTTTCAACGTGTACCGTCTGTTCAGGGAGTTTCCGGAGACGCTTGAAAAATATCAACGGAGATATTCTTACGTCAGCATAGACGAATTTCAGGACACCAACCGAGTTCAGTATGAAATTTTCAAAATGCTTGCAGCCTCCCACAGAAACATATTTGTTGTAGGTGACGACGACCAATCGATTTACGGCTGGCGGGGAGCCGACGCCAACAATCTGCTCAAATTCCGTACCGATTTCCCCGATGCGGAAGTTTTCAAGCTGGAACAGAATTATCGCTCCACAAAGAAAATCCTCGACGCGGCAAACAAGATAATTTCGCTCAACGAAAACCGTTTTCAGAAAACGCTCTGGACGCAGAACGAGGACGGAGTACGCGTCGAAACATACACCGCTTACAGCGAAAACGAGGAGGCCGCTTACGTAGTTCAGCAAATAAGCAATCTTGTTTCGTTCGGCAAGTATACGTATTCGGACTTTGCCGTGCTGATGAGAATAAACGCTTTGAGCCGTGTTTTTGAACAGGAGTTTTTGAAATACGGCATACCTTTCAAGGTTTTCGGAGGCTTCAAGTTCTTTGAAAGAAAGGAAATAAAGGATACCGCCGCTTACCTTAGGATTTTGGACAACGAAAGCGACGACGAGGCGTTGTTCAGGATTATCAACACGCCGCGTCGCGGGATTGGAGACACGACGGTGGAGAGGTTGAAACGCTTTGCGTCCGTCAACAATATAAGTATGCTTGAAGCGTTGAGAAGAGCGGATTCCGCCGCCGAAATAAGCAGCGCCGCCAAAATCAAGCTCAGGGAGTTTGCGGAATTGCTTGACGAGCTTAAACGCATGAGTATGGAAATGCCCCTTGACCGTTTTGTGCGCAGCATGGTGGAATTTACACACCTGCGCGCCTGCGAGGAAAAGACCGAGGCGGAAATCAACCGCGTGCTCAATATCGACGAATTTGTTTCGGCGGTCGAGGAGTTCTGCAAGGACAATCCGCAGGCGGGCATTTCGGAATTTCTGCAATCGGTCAGCCTGCAATCAGACCTTGACAAGCTCAACGCTTCGGACAACTGTGTGAGTCTGGCTACCGTGCACGCGGCAAAGGGGCTGGAATTCAAGGTCGTTTTCGTAATAGGTCTCGAAGACGGAATTTTTCCGATAAGCCGCGCCGTATTCGAAGCCGATGAGATGGCGGAAGAACGCAGGCTGATGTACGTGGCAGTCACACGCGCCTGCAACAGACTTTATCTTACGAGGGCGAGAAGCAGATTTTTGAACGGCTCGCGCAAGGAAACGTATCCTTCGAGATTTTTGCGGGAGGTGGAGGAGTTTGTACGTCCCGAAAAGGCAGAGGAACGCAAATCCGACGAAAACGGCGGATACATAACAAACAGACATGGCGCAACGCCTTTGAGAACGCCGCTTTCGGGAGAACAGATTGGCAAATTCAAAGTCGGCATGAAGGTGAATCACAAAATTTACGGCAGGGGAATAATACTTGACGTAAAGGACGGAAACGCCGACGTTGCTTTCGACGCGGTGGGCAAAAAGACGCTTTCTCTGAAAATTGCGCCGTTGGAGATTTTATGACGGAAAAACCCCGAAACACAGAAGCCGCGCTTATCGAAATGCGCGAAGCTGCGGACACGCTCAACAGGTGGGCGAGAGAATATTACGTGCTGGACAATCCGTCCGTTTCGGACGAACGCTACGACGCGCTTTACGACAGACTTGTCCGTTTGGAAAAGACAACGGGAGTAGTATTGGAGGACTCTCCGACAAGACGAGTCGGGGGAGAGCCTCTCAAAGCATTCGAACGCTATCGGCATCTCAAAAGACTGTACTCGCTGGACAAGGCTCAGAGCTTCGGCGAGTTGCGGGAGTGGGTAAACAAAATCGAAACGTCTTTCGGTCCCGTCGAATTTACGGTGGAGCTTAAATACGACGGACTGACGATAAACGCGACTTACGAAGACGGAAAATTCGTCCGCGCGGCTACGCGCGGCAACGGGACGGAGGGCGAGGACGTTACCGAACAGGTGCGCACAATCAGGACGCTGCCGCTGTCCATAAGCTTCAAGGGCAAGGCGGAGTTTCAGGGCGAAGGGATAATGCGCCTTTCCGCGCTTAAAAGCTACAACAGTCAAAATCCCGAAGAACCGTTGAAAAACGCGCGCAACGGCGCCGCCGGAGCAATAAGAAATCTCAATCCGTCGGTCACTGCGTCGAGAAGACTTGACGCGGTGTTTTACTCTGCGGGCTACGGCGAAGAATACGTAGCCGCCTCACAGACTGAGCTTGTGGACTTTTTGAAAAGCAACGGCTTTGCCACAAATCACGTTTTCGAACGTGCAAACGGTTTCGACGAGATAAAAAGAATCATAGAAAGAATCGACTCCGAAAGGGACGGATACGATTTTCTGATTGACGGCGCGGTAGTAAAGGTAAACGATTTTGCCTTGCGCGAAAAGCTCGGATACACCGACAAATTTCCCCGCTGGGCAATAGCCTTCAAATTCAAGGCGGAGGAGGTTGTCACCCGCCTTCTGGACGTCAGCTGGCAGGTAGGACGCACGGGCAAAATCACGCCGCTTGCGTTGCTTTCGCCTGTGGAGCTGTGCGGCGCGACGATAAAAAGAGCCACTTTAAACAATGCCGGAGACATAGAGCGCAAAGGGCTGTGCGTCAATTGCGACGTTTACGTGCGCCGCAGCAACGACGTCATACCGGAGGTGCTGGGCATTGCGGAAAGGTTTCCCGACAGCGTTCCCGTGGAAAAAGCCGAGTTCTGTCCCTCGTGCGGGGCGCGGCTTGAGGAAAGGGGGGCAAACCTGTTTTGTCCGAATCGGTCGGACTGCCCCAAGCAGGTCGAGGGCAGACTCACTCATTTTTGCAGCAAAAACGGCTTCGATATAGAAGGCATAAGGGACAAAACCGCAAGACAGTTTATGAATATCGGCGTGCGTTCTCCCGCGGACCTGTTTTCGCTCGACGAGGAAAAAATAAAAACTCTGGACAAGTTTAAGGACAAGAAGGCGTCCAAGCTTGTGGATGCAATCAAAAAAAGCAAGGACGTCAAGCTTGCAAATTTCATTTATGCGCTGGGTATAGACAATGTGGGCAGCGTTACGGCAAAGGAGCTTGCGGAGAAATTCGGCAGCGTGGACGCACTGCGCGCGGCGACAAAGGAACAGCTTTTGGAAATAGACGACGTAGGGGAAATAGTTGCGGAAAGCATAACGGAGTGGTTTTCCGAGCCGTTTAACGGTGCGCTTACGGACAGGCTAAAGGCGGAGGGCATCGACCCGCATTATGAAAACAAAACCGTGCGCGGAGCTTTTTCCGGCAAGCGCGTCGTGCTTACCGGCAGTCTGGAAAATTTTACGCGAAGCAAGGCTTCCGAGCTGATTGAGGAGAGGGGCGGTACGGTTTCTTCGTCGGTATCCGCCTCGACCGATTTGGTGATAGCGGGAAGCGAGGCGGGAAGCAAGCTGGAAAAGGCCGAAAAGCTCGGCATAGAGATAATAGACGAAAACAAATTTATCGAGATGCTTCAAAGCGATTGAAATTCGGACGCGGAAGGTGTTATAATACAATTTAGCGTTGTGACGGAGGTTTATGAATTTGAATTACGACAAACTGTCGCTTTGCGGCGCCGCCGCCGCAATCAGGAACGGAGAAATAAGCGCGGCGGAGCTTAACCGACATTGTCTCGAGGTTGCAAAAAAGACTGCCGGACTGAACGCTTTTGTCGTCATAGACGAGCAATATGTTTTGGAGCAGGCGGCAAAGACAGATGAAAAAATCAGGCGCGGAGAGGATGCGGGCGCGATAGCGGGAGTTCCCGTCGGCGTCAAGGACAATATGGCGACGGAGGTTTTGCCCACCTCCTGCGCGTCCAAATCTCTCCAATCCAACACGATAGAGCGCAAGGACTGCGGCGCGGTCAAAAAACTGCGCGAAGCGGGCGGCGTAATTTTCGGAAAGACCAATATGGACGAGTTTGCCATGGGCTTTACGGGCACCAACACCGCTTTCGGCGAGGTCTCCAATCCTTACAACAAGGATTACAGCGCGGGAGGCAGCAGCAGCGGCAGCGCGGCGGCGGTTGCGGCGGGCAGCGTGCTCGGCGCGCTCGGCTCCGATACGGGAGGCTCGATCAGACAGCCTGCGGCCAATTGCGGAGTGTGCGGCTTGAAGCCTACCTTCAATTCGGTTTCGAGAGACGGTATGTTTCCGCTTTCCGAAACGCTTGACCATGTGGGGTGTCTTACGCGTAGCGCGCGCGACAACGCATTGCTTTTTTCCGTTTTGAGCGAGAAAAAACGCAGCTTTGAAAATTGCTTTTTAAACGGTGCGGAAAGAGGTCTTAAAATAGCTTTTCTCGATGATTTCAACAACGCTTTTGCGGACGATGACGTTTTGAGGCTCTATTTTGCCTCTGTGGAGGCGTTCAGGCAGGACGGCTTGTCCATGCAGGGGTTGAGTTTTTCCTTTTCAAAGGACATTGCCGAGACTTATACGGTGCTGTGCAGCACCGAGGCCGTCGAGAGCTTCCGTCGTTTCAACAAGCTTCATCCTTTGAGCATTGTGTTGGAAAAATGCGGAAAGGAAGTCAACAAGCGTATCGGCTACGGACTAAAAATATTGAACGACACAAACCGCGCGCCGCTTGAAAAGGCTGCAAGGGTAAGGGCTGAGGTCAACGCGTTTATCGACAGAGTGTTCGAGGGGTGCGACGTGATACTGAGTCCCACGACCTTGCTTGCCGCACAGAGAAAGGACGCCGAGGTTGACAACGAAAAGGGTTTTACCTCCGACCTGTTTTCCATTGTATGCAATCTGACGGGCATACCCGCTTTGAGCGTGCCGTGCGGCTTAGACGGCAGGGGACTGCCCGTAGGGCTTATGATTATGGCAAGGCGCGGACGGGAGGACGACATATACCGCGCGGCGGGATTTTTTCTTAACGAACAGCATGACGGAGAAAATACATAAATGAAAAGCATGACGGGATACGGAAAAGCTTTTGCCGAAAAAGAGGGGCGCAAAATCGTCGTAGAACTCAAAGCGGTCAACCACAGATTTTTAGACCTCAATTTCAAGCTGCCGAGAGCTTTCGCCGCTTTTGAGGACAAGATAAGAAGGATTGTTTCTGCGCGCGTAGTCAGGGGACACGTGGACGTGTTTTTGACCTATGCCGACAACGGCTTGAGACCTAAGCGGGTTGACGCCGATTTGCAGCTTGCCAAGGGCATTCTGGATTGCGCCGAGCTTTTAAAGAACGAGTTTGACTTAATCAACGATTTTCAACTCACGTCGCTTATGAAAACTCCCGACGTCGTCACCGTTACCTTTGACGACGACGCTCCCGAAATTTTGGAGGCTCTTTTGAGCGAGGCGGTTGCGGAAGCGGCGGAAAAGCTTGACGAAATGCGGGTTGCGGAGGGCGCAAGGCTTGCCGCGGACATGTGCGCACGTATCGACGAAATAGAAAACGTTCTCCAGTCGGTAAAGGCGCGCGCGCCCTTTGTCGCCGCCGAGTACAGAAAAAAGCTTGCCGAAAGGATAAGGGAAGCTGTCGGAAATTCGGTGGAAGTCGACGAGGCGCGTCTGTTGAACGAAGCGGCGTTTTTTGCCGACAAGAGCAATATAGACGAGGAAATCGAAAGGCTTGCAAGTCATATCGCGCAGGCGCGCAAAATTATGGCGCAGGGCGGAGAATGCGGCAAAAAATTGGACTTTTTGATTCAGGAGTTCAACAGGGAAACAAATACAATCTGCTCGAAAAGCAACGATTTGAGCTTGACGGAATACGGACTCAAACTCAAAAACGAAATCGAAAAGCTGAGAGAGCAGGTTCAGAATATAGAATAAGGTTGATGACGCGAAAATGATTACTGATGACAAGGGACGTCTGTTTGTTATATCCGGACCGAGCGGAGCCGGAAAAGGAACGGTTTGCGACAGAATAAGAGAGCTTTTGCCGCAAGCGGTGTTTTCCGTTTCGGCAACCACACGTCCTCCGCGCAACGGAGAAAAGGACGGGGAGCATTATTTTTTCGTCAGCAAATCGCGTTTCGAGCAGATGATAAACGACGGCGCGCTGTTGGAGTATGACAGACATTTCGGCAATTATTACGGTACGCCGAAAAAATTCGTTGTCGAAAGGCTTTGCGAGGGCAAGGACGTGATTCTTGAAATAGACGTTGCGGGAGCGTTGCAGGTCAAAGAAAACTATCCCGACTGCCGCCTTATTTTTCTTGCGCCTCCGAGTATCGAGGCGTTGAAGGAGCGGCTTAAAAAACGAAATTCCGAGTCAGACGAGCAGATAGCCGAAAGACTTGCGCGCGTCGAAAAGGAAACGGCAAATTTAAACCGTTACGATTACGTAGTGATAAACGACAGGCTTGACAAGGCTGTTGAGGAAATAATCGAAATTTTAAACAGCCGTCGATAAAGTAAATTTACGGGTTTTACCGTTAAAATAAAGGAGAAAACAGATTATGATTACAAGACCTCCGATTGACGAAGTCGCTCAGAAAGCGGGCAACAAATATCTTCTCTGCACGATAGTGGCAAAGCGCGCCAAAGAGTTGAATATCATGCAGAATCAGGACGAAATAGCCACCAACGTCAAGACTATTTCCTATGCCGCCGAGGAGTTGGACGAGGGAAAAATAAAAGTAGTCAAGGATTGAATATGCTTAAAGGAAAGACAGTCGTCGTAGGCGTCTGCGGAGGGATTGCCGCATACAAGAGCTGCGAGGTTGTGAGCAGATTGAGAAAGCTGGGCGCAGACGTGCACGTGATTATGACGGAGCACGCGACCGAGTTCGTGCGGCCGCTTACCTTCGAGACGTTGTCCAACAATCCGTGCGTTTCGGATATGTTCCGCCGACAGACCGAGTGGGAGGTGGAGCACATTTCGCTTGCGAAAAAAGCCGATTTGTTTGTCGTTGCTCCCGCGACGGCGAATTTTGTGGGAAAATTCGCAAACGGAATTGCAGACGATATGCTGACTACCACGGTTATGGCCACAAAGGCGCCCGTTTTGCTTGCGCCGTCCATGAACGAAGGTATGCTCACGTCCGTCGCGTTCGTCAGGAATCTTGCCTTGTTGAGAGAAACAGGCGTGTCTGTCGTTGACGGAGACAGCGGCTTCCTTGCCTGCGGGGACAACGGCAGGGGGCGCATGGCTGAACCGGAGTCCATATGCGAAGCCGTGTGCCGTATTCTTTGTCCCAAAAGGGACTACGAGGGCAAACGTGTGCTCGTAACCGCCGGAGCAACTCTCGAAAGGCTTGACGCGGTAAGGTTTATCACAAACTTTTCGTCGGGCAAAATGGGGTGCGAGCTTGCGCGCGCCGCCGCGGAACGGGGCGCTTTCGTCACGTTGATTTTGGCAAGGCACACGGTTGAAGCGCCGCGCAATGCGGCTGAAATAATAAACGTCGAAACGACTTTGCAGATGTACGACGAGGTTTTAAAGAGAGCGCCCGAGTACGACGCCGTGATAAAAGCGGCGGCGCCGTGCGATTACGCGCCGGAAAATTTCAGTCCGAATAAAATCAAAACGGAAAAGCTGACCGTCAATTTCAGAAAAAATCCGGATATTGCCGCCGCCGTGGGAAAAAACAAAGGAAACGCCGCCCTGTGCGTTTTTGCGGCGGAAACGGACAATCTGATGCAAAACGCAGCCGCAAAACTCAAAGCCAAAAACGCGGATATGATTGTGGCTAACGACATTTTGAAAGAGGGTGCGGGCTTTGACAAGGACACCAATATAATTACGATTATAGACAGTGAGGGCGCGACGGAGTATCCGATGATGAGCAAATCGGCAGCCGCCGACGTTATTCTCGACAGATTGAGGCGTTTTGTAAAATGAGTTTTTTGGCTGAAATCCGCAAACGCAGGTCGGTTTCGGTTACGGAGGCATTTGCGTGATATACGAGGTCATAGTGGATATTTCCAACTCTCAGGTCGACAGGGTATTCGATTATCGGGGAGAGGGATACGAAATCGGTTGCAGGGTTGAAGTGCCTTTCGGCAGCAAAAGGATAGAGGGATTTATCGTAGGTCAAAAGAGCGAAAGCGACGTTGACGAAAGCAAAATAAAGGAAATTGTCAGACCTCTCGACGATTTTTGCGCTTTGAGCCGAGAATTGCTTGAACTGTGCGGTTTTATGCGAAAGAAATACCATCTGCGGCAGGTGGACGCTTTGAGACTGTGCATACCCGCCCAAATGCGCAACGGCAGAGTAAAGCCCCTGTTCAAAACGGAAATTTCTCTTGCCGACGGGTTCGACGCTCAAGCGGCGGCAGCCTCTTTGAAAGCAGGCGCGTTCAGGCAAAAGCAGATAATCGAGCGTTTGCAAAAAGAAAAAACAGTGCTTTCGGAGATTCTCGGCAGGGAATACGGCGCGGCGGCGCTAAACGCGCTAAAAAAGAAAGGTATTGTCGCAAGCCGTGAAGTAACCGTCAGGCGCATGCCTTATCGCGGCTTGGAGTCTGAAAGCGTCGCGCATATCCTTACCGAGGAGCAGCAAAACGCCGTCTTTCGTATAGAATCGGCAAGCGGAGTGTATCTGCTGCACGGAGTGACGGGCAGCGGCAAAACAGAAGTTTATATGCGCGTGATAGAGGACGCGGTTAAAAACAACAAAACGGCAGTTATGCTTGTGCCGGAAATTTCTCTTACTCCCAACGTCATGCGGCTTTTCCGCAACCGTTTCAAGGACAAGGTCGCGCTGCTGCATAGCGGTCTGTCTGCGGGTGAGAGATTTGACGAGTGGCATAGACTCAAAACGGGAGAAGCAATGATTGCAGTCGGCGCGCGCAGTGCGATTTTCGCGCCGCTTAAAAATATCGGCGTGATTATCATAGACGAGGAGCATGACGGCAGCTATTTTTCGGAGTCCAATCCGAGATACGACACGCAGGAGGTTGCGGAGTTCAGGCGCGCTTACAACGATTGCGCGCTTGTTTTGGGGAGCGCTACGCCGTCGCTTAAAACTTATTACAACGCGTCCAAAGGCAAGATTAACTTAATCGAGCTTAAAAACAGAATAAACAACCGCCCGTTGCCGCAGGTGGACATTGTAGACATGGCGGCGGAGGTCAGAGCGGGCAACAAGGAGCTTTTTTCAAGACAGCTCAAGGAAGAATTGCAAAAGACGGTTGAAGAGGGGCATCAGGCGATTTTGTTTTTGAACCGCAGGGGATACAGCTCATTCGTCATGTGCTCTAAATGCGGGTATGTCGCAAAATGTCCCAACTGCGACGTCAGTCTTACTTATCACAGGGACGAAGACGTTTTAAAATGCCACTATTGCGGAAAAATGTTTCGTTTATTCAAAACGTGTCCCGCGTGCAAAAGCGCCTTTATCAGACAGGGGCGCGTCGGAGACCAACAGGTAGTGGAGTACATACGGAGCTTTTTGCCGGACGTTAAGGTGCTGCGTATGGACGCGGACACGACGCAGGGAAAGGACAGTCACAGAAAAATTCTCGAAGCATTCGGCAGAGGCGAAGCGTCAGTTCTCGTGGGCACGCAGATGATTGCAAAAGGGCACGACTTTCCCCGCGTTACGTTGGTAGGAATTCTCGAAGGCGACCAAAGTCTGTATTATTCCGATTACATGGCGGCGGAAAAAACCTTTCAGCTGTTGACGCAGGTCGCCGGCAGAAGCGGACGGGACAAATCGGCGGGAAAAGTCGTTTTGCAGACTTACAATCCTAGGCATTATTGTCTGCGCCTTGCCGCAAGTCAGGATTATGTAAGCTTTTTCAAACGCGAAATAGCTTTGAGAGAGGCAACGGGCTTTCCGCCCTTTGCAACTGTAGTGCGTTTACTTTACTCCGACGAAAACGGAGAAAAGTGTATTGAGCTTTTAAACCGTCATTACAGCGAAATAGAGCGGTTGAAAAACGTGTACGGGGAGGATTTTCTTTTTTTGCAGAAAATGCGCTGTCCCGTAAAACGAATAGACAAAAAATACAGGTTTCAGATTCTTATGCGTCTGTCCGCCGGCAAGACGGATGAGATTATGCAAAGAATTTACGAAATTTGCGACAAAAACGAAAAGAAGGTCACGGTTTTTGCGGAGGTCAATCCGCAGAACATGAGTTGACGTCAAAAATGGTGAAATAAATGGCATTGAGAAAGATATTGATGGAAGGAGACCCGCTGCTGCGCAAAAAATGCAGAGTTGTGGAAAAATTCGACGGCAGGCTTGCCGCGCTTTTCGACGACCTTAAAGAAACGCTGTCCGCCGTCGAAGGCTTGGGGCTTGCGGCTCCGCAGGTGGGGGTGTTGAAGCGCGCGGCGCTGATAGTTTACGACGACAAAATTTTTGAAGTGGTAAATCCCGAAATTCTGGAAACGCGCGGAGAGTGCGTAGACGACGAGGGGTGCCTTAGCGTAGGAGACAGACGGGGGCTGGTGCGCCGCCCTCAGTACATCAAACTCAAATATTTCGACAGGGACGGAAACGAAAGGCTGCTTGAAGCGGAGGATTACTTTGCAAGAGTGTTTTTCCATGAAATAGACCATCTTGACGGAATACTTTTCACGGACAAAATAGAGGAGCCTGAAAGCAAACCGTCGCAATCGAACAAAAAAGACAAAAGGAGCAAAAACGGCTGATGAGGGTTGCGTTTTTCGGTACGCCGGACTTTGCCGTCAATTCATTGCGGCGGTTGATTGAGTCGGGCAGAGAAATCGTCGCGGTGGTGTGTCAGCCCGACAAGGCGGGCAACCGCGGCAAAATCAGCTGCTGTGCGGTCAAAAATTACGCTGCGGAAAGGGGACTGAAGGTTTTTCAGTTTGACAGCGTCAGCCGCGAGGGAGCGGAGACGCTGCGCGCATTGAGACCTGACGTAATAGTTACGTGCGCTTTCGGTCAGTTTTTAAGCGAGGAAATTCTTTCGCTCGCGCCTTTTGGCGTGATAAACGTCCACGCTTCGCTGCTGCCCGCTTACAGAGGAGCTTCTCCCGTTCAGAGCGCGCTGATAAACGGCGAAACGGTAACAGGCGTGACGATTATGCAAACCGTAAAGAAAATGGATGCGGGCGATATCATTTTAAGTGAAGAGGTGCCTGTCGGAGAGGAGGAAAATTTCGGCGGGCTTTTTGAAAGGCTTTCCCGCGTGGGGGCTCGTCTGCTTGACGAGGCGCTGACTCTTTTGGAAAAGGGCAACGCCGTGTTCACGCCGCAGGACGATAGTCTCGCCACTTACTGCAAAAAGATAACAAAGGAAACGGAAAAAATCGATTTTTCCATGCCCGCAAAAAAAATAAACGACTTAATCAGGGGTTTAAGTCCCGCGCCCTGCGCATACGGCGAGCTTAACGGACAGCGTTTGAAAATCGTTGCCGCGAAGGTGCGCGCGGATATAAATATAGAAGGTAAGGCAGGCTCGATTGTTCAGCGCGACGGGGCAGTGTTCGTCAGGTGCGGCGACGGCGTTGCTTTGTCCCTGCTGGAAGTGCAGCCGCAGAACGGCAGAAAAATGGACATAAAGAGTTTTTGCAACGGTCGCAGAACCGACGGGTGCGTATTTGAATGAAAGAAGCTTTTTTGGCCGCATACTCGTGTCTCGACGCCGTTTTCAGAAAAAAAGCTTTTTCGGGTATTGAGCTTAACAACGCGTTGAAATGCTGCTCGGAAAAAAACAGGGCTGTTGTCACAAAGCTGTTTTACGGTACGCTTGAGCTTGCTTTGAAATACGATTACATTTTGTCGCTGTATGCGAAAACCGTCAAGCCTTCGGTTGCGACAGCGCTGAAAATGGGGCTTTACGCTTTTGAGGCGCTCAATCTTCCGCAGGCGGCGGCGGTCAACGAGACGGTTGCGCTGATAAAAAATTTGGGCAAGGGAGGCGCGGCAGGATTTGCAAACGCCGTCATGCGGCGCGCTACGGACGACCTGAAAGAAGGGAAAATAAATTTCGGAGAGGACGAACTCAAAGCTGCCGCATTGAAAAACGGCTTTCCGCAGTGGGCGGCTTTGCGTCTTGAAAACGATTTCGGCAGGGAGACGGCGTTGAAATTCGTTTCTTACAGGCAGGACGAAGCGTGGAGACACGTCAGATACAATCCTTTTCGTATAGAATTGCGGGACTTTGAAAGTCTGCTGTCCGACAGGCAAATAAGTTTCAGACAAGGTCCGTTCAAGGGAGGTTATTTCGTAAAGGGCAGACTCGACGGCGTGCCGCAGGACTTGTTTACTTTTCAGAGCGCAGGCTCCATGGCGGTTGCCTTTGCCTGCGTTTTGAAGCGGAACGGAAAATTTCTCGACCTTTGCGCCGCGCCCGGTGGAAAATCGGTGCTGGCGGCGCAGCTTTCGCCTCAGGCGGAGATAGTAGCCTGCGACATACATCCCCACAGAACCGATTTGATTGAAAAATACGCCGCGCGCATGGGAGTAAAAAATATCAAGGTTTCTCTCAACGACGCTACAGTATTCAATCGGGAATTTAAGGACGCTTTCGACTGCGTACTGTGCGACGCGCCGTGCAGCGGCTTCGGGGTGCTGTCCTCCAAGCCCGACATAAAGCTGTTCAGAAAAGAAAGCGACGTGGAGGAGCTTGCGGCATTGCAGAGCAAAATTCTCGGCGTTGCGGCAAGGTATGTCAAAAGGGGAGGTTCTTTGGTTTACTCTACTTGCACGGTGTTCAAAAGGGAAAACGACGACGTGGTCAACGATTTTTTGCTTGAAAACAAAAATTTCGCAGCGGAAAAAATCGACCTGCCCGTCGACACGGCTTGCGGCATGGAAAAGTTTGCGCGGTTTTTTCCTTTCAGAGACGGTTTCGACGGCTTTTTTATCGCCCGCTTAAAGAGGCTTGTTTGATTTATGAAGCAATTGTTGTCGGATTTCAATTCGGAAGAAATACGGGAAGCTCTCGATATTCCGCCCTACAAAGCCAAGCAGATTTTCAGGTGGCTTGCAAAGGGCTGCGATTTTGCGGAAATGAGCGACCAGAGCAAGGCGTTTAGGGAAACTCTTCAAGAAAATTATTTTGCGCAGGGCGTAAAAAAAATAAAGCGTTTGGTTTCGGAGGACGGAACCGAAAAATATCTTTTTGCCTTAAACGACGGAGCGGTCGTAGAGGGCGTACTCATGAAATACAAGTACGGCAACACTCTGTGCGTTTCCACTCAGGCAGGGTGCCGCATGGGATGCGCTTTTTGCGCAAGCACCTTAAACGGTCTTGAAAGAAGCTTGTCCGCAGGCGAAATATACGGCGAGGTCGTCGCGGTAAACCGTTTGAAGGAGGGCGGTCTCGGCGAGGGGCGCGCGGTGACAAACGTGGTGCTTATGGGAAGCGGGGAGCCGCTTGACAATTACGACAACGTAATCGGTTTTTTAAGGCTTCTCAATTCTCCCGACGGGCTTAACGTGTCTTACAGAAACATTTCCCTTTCAACCTGCGGCTTGGTCCCGCAGATAATCAGGCTTGCAGACGAGGGAATTGCCGTCAATCTTACCGTTTCCCTGCACTCGCCTTTTCAGCATAAGCGTATAAAGCTTATGCCCGTGTCTAAAAAATATCCGCTGCTTTCGGTCGTGGAGGCGGCGAAGTATTATTTTGAAAAGACGGGCAGGCGGGTTTATTTTGAATACACGCTTATAAGCGGAGAAAACGATTCCGACGAAGACGCCGAAAGACTTGCCGAGCTTCTTAAGGGATTTCCCGCGCATATAAATCTGATTAGACTTAATCCCGTCAGGGAAAGGAGGCTCAAAGGCACGGGCGACTCCGCGGCGGCGGCTTTCGCCGCCCGTCTTCAAAATCTAGGGCTGTCCGTTACGCTAAGACGCAGAATGGGAGCCGATATAGACGGCGCGTGCGGGCAGCTGCGCAAGAGATATTTGGAGGAAAACGGCTTTGAAAACGGGTAAGGTTGTCAAAAGCGTGGGAGGAGTGTTTTACGTTTTCTGCGACGGCAGAAGAATGCGGTTGTTTTCCCGCAAAAAAATCAGGCTGCGCGACGAGGTGATTGTCGGCGACAACGTACTGTTCGACGAAAAGGAGAGAACAATCGAAAAGGTTTTGCCGCGGACAAACCGTCTTGTGCGCCCGCCTGTGGCAAACGTGGACTGCGCGTTGATTTTCGTAGCGCCGAGTCCCGAACCGGACCTTTTTCTTGCCGACAAAATTCTTCTCAATTGTTTCAGACAGGACGTCAGTCCGTTGTTCGTCGTCAACAAAAAGGATATTTCCGACGACGCTTTTTGCGACAGAATAAAGTCCAATTATTCGTCTGCGGCGACGGTGTTTTGCGTGAGCGCTTTGACGGGTGAGGGCGTAGAGGCCTTAAAACGGGCTTTGGCGGGCAAAACGGTGTGTCTGACCGGACAGTCGGCAGTGGGAAAAACGACTCTCCTCAATCTCCTTACGGGTGAAAATATGCCTACGGGCGACCTGTCCGAAAAAATTTCGCGCGGAAAAAACACAACGCGGCACAGCGAGATTTTTGGCGCGGGACAGGATACGTTCTTAATCGACACTCCCGGATTTTCTCTGCTTGACACGCAGGAAATAAGAGCGTTTGAGTTGGGGCTGTTTTATCCCGACTTTGCCGAGCAGGCGCCGCTTTGCCGTTTCAATATGTGTACGCACACGGCCGAGCCGGACTGCGCGGTAAAAAGCGCCGTCGAACACGGACGGATAAACGGGGAACGGTACGAGAGATACGTCGCGCTTTTTGAACAGCTGAAAAAAGCTGAAGAAGAACGCTTTTAATTCACGGAGAATTTTATGAAAACAGTTATTTCGCCTTCTATTCTTTCCGCAGATTTTGCGGACATGGGAAACGCCGTCAGACGACTTGAACAATGCGGAGCCGATTGGGTGCATTGCGACGTTATGGACGGAGTATTTGTGCCTAACATAACCTTCGGGCAGAAAATGGTTTCGGACATATCGGGACTGACAGACCTTGTGACTGACGTACACCTCATGATAACCGAGCCTATAAGGTACGTAGAGGAATTTGTCAGGTGCGGCGCGGATATAGTTACGTTTCATGTCGAAGCCGCGCAAAGCGTTGCGCAAACAATAGCGGCGATAAAAAAGGCCGGCGCAAAGGCAGGGCTTGCGTTGAAGCCCGCAACTCCCGTCGACGCCGTCGCGCCGTTTATCGACGGTTTGGATATGATATTGGTTATGAGCGTGGAACCCGGCTTCGGCGGGCAGAGCTTTATGCCCTGCGCATTGGACAAAATACGCCTTGCAAGAAAATTGGCGGGGACACGCAACATAAGAATACAGGTTGACGGCGGTATATCGGAAAAAAACGCGGCTTCCGCGGTGCAGGCGGGGGCGGACTGTCTTGTTGCGGGCAGCGCGGTGTTCAAGTCGCACGATATGGCGCAAACAATAAAAAAATTGCGCGGCGTGTAACAAAAAAAGCTCAAAGGACATATAATGTAATAATTCCAAGAAAAGGGGGATGTCTATGAGAATTTGTTGTTTCAGATTGCCTAAATTTCTTTGTCCGTTGTTCAGATTGCTGTTCGGAAAAAAAGTCGTAAGATAATATTTCCGACATCCGCATACTATTATTTCAGATATAATATATCGAAAAAAGAAAAAACGGCTTAAAAAGCCGTTTTTTGTTGGTATTTTTTTATTTTTCGACTCTTACCGAGAGTTCGCCGTTTTCCGCGTCCGTTATAAGCGTGCTGTTGGGTTTCAGCTCTCCGCTCAGCATTACGCGCGCGAGCAGCGTTTCCACCTTGCTTTGAATATATCTTTTGAGCGGTCTTGCGCCGTAAACGGGGTCGTAGCCGTGTTCGATAATGAAATCCTTGGCGCGGTCGGTAACAGACAGTTTCAGCTGCTTTTCCGCAAGACGCTTGGACAGGGAGGAAATCAGTATGTCAATAATTCCCGTTATGTTTTCCTTAGTCAAAGGCTTGTAGAAGATGATTTCGTCAAGTCTGTTCAAAAATTCGGGGCGGAAACTTGTTTTTAAAAGTCTTTCCACTTCAAAACGGGCGTCCTCCTTTATTTCTCCCGTCTTTTCGTCTATGCCTTCGAGTATATAAGAGGAGCCGAGATTGGAGGTCAAAATCAGTATTGTGTTTTTGAAGTCCACCGTGCGTCCCTGAGAATCCGTTATTCTGCCGTCGTCGAGAACTTGAAGCAAAATATTGAAAACGTCCGGATGGGCCTTTTCTATTTCGTCGAACAGCACGACGGAGTAGGGCTTGCGCCTTACCGCTTCGGTCAATTGACCGCCTTCTTCATAGCCCACATATCCGGGAGGCGCGCCTACAAGGCGGGAGACGGAAAACTTCTCCATATATTCGGACATATCTATTCTTATCAGATTGTGTTCGTCGTCGAAAAGACACTCTGCAAGCGCCTTTGCAAGCTCCGTCTTGCCGACTCCCGTCGGACCGAGAAACATAAAGGAGCCTATCGGTCGGTTGGGGTCCGCAATGCCTGCGCGTGAACGCATGATTGCCTCGCTGACCTTGGTTACTGCCTCGTCCTGTCCTATGACGCGCTTGTGGAGTACGTCGTCGAGGTGGAGGATTTTTTCTCTTTCTCCCTCCATGAGTTTTGAAAGAGGGATACCCGTCCAGCGGGAAACCACCTTGGCTATTTCTTCTTCCGTTACCGTATCGCGCAAAAGCGTGGTATGCTTGCGTTCGCTGTTTTGCTGCGCCTGCGCGAGCTTTGCGTTAAGCTCCGGCAGTTTGCTGTAACGCAGCTTTGCGGCAAGCTCGTAATCGGCTTTGCGTTGAGCCGCCTCTATTTCGGCGTTGGTTTTTTCTATTTCCGCTTTGATGTCGGAAACCTCGTTTATGCTCTTCTTTTCGTTTTCCCACTGCGCTTTCATGGCGCGGAATTTTTCTCTCAGGTCGGAAAGCTCTTTCTGAATGTCTTCAAGTCTGTTTCGCGACAGTTCGTCCGTCTCCTTTTTGAGTGCGGTTTCTTCTATTTCAAGCTGCATTATACGTCTGGAAATTTCATCCATTTCCTGCGGCATGGAATCGATTTCGGTTCTTATCATCGCGCACGCCTCGTCCACCAGGTCGATTGCCTTGTCGGGGAGAAAGCGGTCGGTTATATAACGGTTTGAAAGGGTGGCTGCCGCAATCAGCGCCTGGTCGTGTATGGACACGCCGTGGAAAATTTCGTAGCGCTCCTTCAAGCCGCGCAGTATGGAAACGGTGTCCTCGACATTCGGTTCGTCAACCGTGACGGGCTGAAAGCGGCGTTCAAGCGCGGCGTCCTTTTCGATGTATTTGCGATATTCGTCAAGAGTGGTAGCGCCTATGCAGTGCAGCTCTCCGCGCGCGAGCAGGGGTTTGAGAAGATTTCCCGCGTCCATTGCACCGTCGCTCTTGCCTGCGCCGACGATAGTGTGAAGCTCGTCTATAAAAAGAATGATTTTGCCTTGGCTTTTTTTGATTTCGTTGAGGACGGCTTTCAGGCGTTCTTCAAACTCGCCTCTGAATTTGGCTCCCGCAATAAGCGAGCCCATATCCAACGCGAAAATTGTTTTGTCTTTCAGCCCTTCGGGAACGTCTCCGCGTACTATTCTCAGCGCAAGACCTTCGGCAATCGCCGTTTTGCCCACGCCCGGCTCTCCTATGAGTACGGGGTTGTTTTTTGTTTTGCGGGAAAGGATTCTTATGACGTTGCGGATTTCTCCGTCGCGGCCGATAACGGGGTCGAGCTTGTTGGAGCGCGCACGCTCAACGAGGTCGAAGCCGTATTTGTTGAGCGCATCATAGGTGGTTTCGGGATTGTCGCTGGTTATTCTGTCTGTTTTCACCTTTTTCAATTCCTTCAAAAATCCGTCTTTGGTTATGCCGTGCGCACGGAAAATATCTTTAAGCGCGCCCTCGGCATAGTCGAAAATACACAGCATTATATGCTCGACGGACACATAGTCGTCCTTCATGCCTGCCGCGAGCTTTTCTGCGGCAGTCAGAATTTTGTCCGTAAGGGGACTGATATAAACCTTGTCAGGCTCTCTGCCGCTGCCCGACACGGCGGGAAGCTTTCTTATCAAAGTGTCGGTTTCCGCAAGCAAAGCGTCGGGATTTTTGCCCATTTTGCGGAAAAGATTGTTTACGAGTCCGTCCTCGCCGTCAAGCAGTGCGTAAAAAAGATGTTCGGGAAGAATTTGTATGTTTTGATTTTCTATTGCGATGTTTTGCGCAGTCTGGATTGCTTCAAGCGCTTTTTGCGTAAGTTTTTGAGCGTTCATAGTGTACCTCCTTTAATTCAGATTATCAATGCGCCGCTGTTGAGATATGCAAGATAGTCGTTTTCCATAGCCGTCAAATCGGAATAAGCTCCCGACAAGTGCTTTTTAAGCATGGCGTCGAAAACTTTGATGTAGGAAGAAATGGCGTTTGCACAGTCGTCGGCGTCGTAACGCGCGTTGACGGGCACGGACAGACTTCTGGTAAACCGCGTTTCGTCAAGCGTATAATTCAATGCGTTTTCCGGAAACAGCTTTAAAACGTAGGTATTTTCCAACCTCGCCCACAGTCTGAAAAATTCCGTCAGTCCAACGATAAGGTCGGGCGATTGAGTGCGGAAGTTTACTTTGAGCTGACCTATATTGCGTTCGGGAGTGCGGAACAGCTCCACCTCGTAACGGATTGTGGGGCGGTATCTGTATACAAGAGAGCTTTTTAAGGACAGGGTATTGTCGTTCATCGCGTGCGCGGCAATCAGCTCCGTTCTGTCGAAAAGACTTTCTATGCTTCTGAAAACGTCCGCAATGTGCTTTTCAGGCGTCACCAAAGAGAGATAATCCGCAAGTATCTCGTTGATGAGCCTGGAACGATTTGTGTTTTGCTCCAAAGCAAGTCGGTCTATTGCTTCGACAACCTGCTCCGACAACATCAGGCTGTACATTGATTTTTTCATTTTTACCTCCGATTGCAAGTATTATAGCACACGGCAAAAAATTTGCAAGCATTTTTATATAAAATTATTAACAAAATTTTGTTTTTTAATACAACCGCGATAAGAAAAATCGACTTGACAATTCGGAATTTTTTATTTAAAATTAATCGAAATCGAGAGGTTAAATATGAATATAGAAAAAGGATTAAAAAACATCGAGCAATTCGAAGTGACGGAAAATCTCACCGCGGCAAGTCTCGGAAGCGGTCTGTTGCCCGTGCTTTCAACTCCTGCCATGATTGCGTTTATGGAGGGCGTCTGTCAGCATTCGGTGCAGCCTTATCTGAGCGAGGGATACGGTACGGTAGGCGCGGAGCTTAACGTAAGACATGTATCCGCCACTCCTGTGGGGATGCGTGTAAAAGCAGAATGCGAGTTGGTTTCCGTCGACGGCAATATGTATACGTTTGAAGTAAGGGCTTTCGACGAAACGGGGCTTATTGGCGAGGGTACGCACAAGCGGTGCGTAATCAACGACGAGAAATTCATGAAAAAAACCTTGTCCAAGCTTGAAAACAGAAAGCAATCGTTTTAGAGAAAAAAGAAAAATCCGGCAAACGCCGGATTTTTAATTTTCTTCCGTTTCGGTATAAATTACGTTTCCGTTAAGTTTTTTTATGCAGTCGATAAAGGGTTTAAAGTCCTGCTGCGCAATGTTGATATGCGTGACGACAGGCTGCTCCGAGTTCTCTTGCGTAAGGATATAAAGTCTGTTGTATTTTTTGTCAAGCACGATTTGCCTCGCGTTTTCGATAAGTACTTTTCCTTTGAGAATATCGAAAAAGAATAAATTAAGACGGATATTTTTTGAGTTTACGACATAGCTTACGTTTAAGGCGGCAATCATAAACGCCACCAGCAGAACGGAAAGAGCAAGCGTGACGTATTCAAGCCAAAGAGCGGAGGGCTTTAAACCGAACAGGTTGAAAAGCCGCGAAAGCGTGTAAAAAATCATAACCGTCCAGACAGCAAGCACTATCCATGCGGCTGTCTTGAATTTTTTTGGCAGAATGTATCTGAATCGTTTCATATTTTTTCTCCGCGCTTATTCTATCACAGATTTGCGTTCAATGCAATTTAATTTGTATTCCCGAGCGAATTGTGGTATAATAATCTCTAACGGTGTTTATTATGGACAAAAACCTCGAATTGAGACGGCTTTACACTCAGAGCTTTGACGATTCGGAAGCCTTTGTGGATTATTTTTTCCGAAAGCTGACCTCTCCCGACAAGGTTGTCGCTTTAATACGCGACGGAAAAACGGTTTCTGCGCTGCACCTGTTGGACAGAAGAATTTTTTTGAGAGGGGAGCTGTTTGAGATGCCGTTTGTTGTAGCCGCCGCAACGGTCAGAGAACTCAGAGGCATGCGCCTGTTGGAAACAGTTATGCGCTCCGCATTCGAGCGGCTTTATAGCGAGGGCAAAACGTTCGTCGCGCTTTATCCTTTCAGTCATGCGTATTATCGCAAATACGGTTTCGTGACTTATACGAAAATATCGAGGAAAGAAATAAAATACAGAAAGGACGACGTAACGGAGATTATGCCCTGCACGCCTTTGAATATGCTGAAAATTTACAATCGCTTTTGCGCGGGCAGGCAAGGTTACATCGTGAGACAGGCGGACACCTATGAGGAATTGCTTGAAAGGTGGTCGGTAGACAATCTTACCGCTTACACGGTGAAAAGAAACAGACTTGAAGCATACGTTGTTTTTTCGCCTTTGACGGGAGAAATAGAGGAGGCGTGCGGAGACACGGAGGTTCTTGACGGAGTAGAGGAGCTAAACGGAAAAACGTGCCCCGATTTCGACGGCGCAACGGAAGAATATGCCATGACAAGGCTGATAGACGTAAAGGGCGCGTTGGAAAACATACGCTACGACAGGGACGGAGAGTTTTCCTTTCTGCTGCGCGACGATTTTTTCCCGTTGAACGACGGGGCGTACAAGCTTACGGTATGCGGCGGAAACGGAACGGTGGAGAAAGTACCCGCGCACGACGGACTGCCGCGTCTTGGCATAGAGGAGCTTACTTTGTGGATTTTCGGGCAAGGAGGCGCGGACTGCCCGATTCTGAGTCCCAAAAAGACTTTTTGCATTGACAAATACTGAAAAAACAAAAAGAGGTAATATGAGAATTATTGCAGGAAAGTGCAAGGGGCGGAAGCTGGAAATTCCATGCACGGATATGCGTCCCACTTTGGACAGGACGAAAGAAACTTTGTTCAATATACTTCAAACGGAGGTTCCCGACGCCGCCGTTCTGGATTTGTTTGCGGGCAGCGGTTCTTTGGGATTGGAAGCGTACAGCCGCGGCGCGAAAAGAATCGTCTTTGCGGATATAGACAGGCGCGCTACCGAAACGATAAAACGAAACTGCAACAAGGTCGGATGCGATGCGCCCGTTTTGACGGCTCCTTTCGAGACGGCGGCGGCGCAGCTCGGAGAAAAATTCGATTTGGTGTTTATCGACCCGCCTTACAAGCAGAATCTGTATTACCGCGCTCTCAAAGCGCTGGTCGATTCGGACAGGCTCAACGACGGGGCAATCGCGGTGTGCGAGCACAGTCCGGAGGACAAGCTGCCCGATAAAGTAGGCGGCTTGTCAAAATACAGAGAAAAGAAAATGGGCAAATGTCAGTTCAGCTTTTATCGCTTTGAAAGTGGACTATGCGATGAAGGCTTAAAGAAAGAGATTTCAGACAGGGAGGAAAAGGAAGAATGAAAGCGGTGTTTATGGGTTCTTTTCAACCGGTTACAAACGGACACGTTGACATAATTACGCGCGCGTCCCGACTTTGCGACGAGGTTTTCGCCGTAGTCGGATACAATCCCGATAAGCCGCTGCTTGTGCCCGTCAGCGCGCGCGAGCGTTGGCTCAAACAGGCGGTAAGTCATTTGAACAACGTCAGAGTGGAAAGCTTTGCGGGAGCTTTGGCGGATTTTTGCGTGCAGGTTGGCGCCGACTGCATCATCAAATCGGTGAGAAACGCTTCGGATTTCTGTTTTGAAGCGGATATGGCGTATTTCAACAAACGTCTGTGCGGAATCGAAACTTTGCTTCTGCCTGCGGACGAAAAATATATTCATTTATCGTCCACGTTTGTAAGAGAGCTGATAAAATGCAAAAAGGACGTGTCTTTGTACGTGCCGCAGGGATTGGCGAAAGAAATTTCAGAGGCGTTTAAATAAATGTTGACGGTTTTACGTTCCGCTCCTTCAAGGGAAACGCTTTTGAGCGCCGTTCCGTTGTCCGACGCCGCAAAAAAAACAAAGCTTGACAACGACAAAACGATAAAAGACATAGTAGGCGGAAAAGACGATAGAAAGCTTGTGGTATGCGGCCCCTGCTCCGCGGACAATCCGGAGGCTGCCGTCGAATACTGCGTCAGACTCAAAAGCGTTGCCGACAAAGTCAAAGACAAGCTGTTTTTGACGCCGAGGCTGTACGTGGCAAAAGCAAGAACGCACGGAGAAGATTATCAGGGCTTGCTTATGGATGCGAAGGAGGGCGGCTCCCTTTCCGACAACGCTTTTTTATGCCGAAAAATGTTTGTCGAGGTTTTGGAACGCACGGGGCTTCCCGTTGCGGACGAGCTGCTTTTTGCAGAACAGATTGAGTTTTTCGGAGATATTGTTTCTTACTGTTTTATAGGCGCGAGGCAGTGCGACAGCCCTTTTTTCAGAGGGCTTGCTTCCGGACTCGACGTTGCCGTAGGCGTCAAAAACAACCTTGCGGGAAATCTCTCTCTTCTTGCGTTTTCATTGCAGGCAATCGCCATGAAACGCCGCTTTTTCGACGGGGGACGGGAGGTGGTTTCCGACGGCGCGCTGTGTCACGGTGTTTTGAGGGGCTTTTCCGACAGCTCGGGCATTATGTGTCCAAACAACGACGGCGCAAGCGTCGGTGAATTTGCTCGGATTCTTAAAGAAAACAAGCTGAATAAGTTTATCATGATTGATTGCAGTCACGCAAACAGCGGTAAAAATTATCTGCGTCAGACTGAAAACGCGATTAACGCCATTAAAAATCCTTTGTGCGGTGGTATTATGCTGGAAAGTTATCTCAAAGAGGGACGCTGCGAGGGCGGCGTTTTCGGTTGTTCGAGAACAGACGCCTGTCTCGGCTGGTCTCAGACGGAGGAGCTTTTGCTTGAATTGCACGGTTTATTGTAATTTCACGGCGCGGTTAAAAAATCTGCGCCGTTTTTTTATCTCCCGATGCGAAAAATTATTTATATTTATTGCATTCGCAAGCGTAAAGTATTATAATTTATCGGTCAAAAAAAATTGCCGCTTTTTGCCGAAAGGACAGGGGGCGGAAATGCTGAGGGATTTTGAATGAACACCGATTTGACTGTCGGAAAGCCTTGGAAAGTGCTTTTAAAATACATATTGCCTTTGTTTGGCAGCGCCGTTTTTCAGCAGCTGTACACTTTGGCGGATACGATTATCGCGGGGCGGTTTGCAGGACAGACGGCGTTGACCGCTATCGGAGCCTCCAACGCCATAGTAAACATACTTATGGCTGTTTCTCTGGGGGCAAACGCAGGCTGCGCCGTGCTTGTTTCAAGATATTTCGGGGCAAGGCAAAACGGCAGAACAAAAACGACCATTTACACGGCGCTTATTTCTTTTGCGATACTGAGCGTTTTGCTTGCTACGGCGGGAGTTGCTACCTGCCGCCTAATCCTGACCGCTCTGAAAACTCCGCAGGAAGCGCTTAGCGAAAGCATAGATTATCTCAATATCTATTACTTCGGACTGCCGTTTCTCATGCTTTACAATCTCGGCACGGGTATTTTTTCCGCGCTGGGTGACAGCAGAACGCCGTTTATATTCCTTGTGCTTTCATCCGTCGCAAACATTGTGCTGGATTATTTTATGGTGCAGGATTCGGGCGTCAGAGGCGTAGCCTGGGCAACCTTTATCGCGCAGGGAGTCGCTTGCGTTCTGACTTTGATTTTTGTCTTTTTGCGCGCGTCCAAATTCAAATCGGACGAAAGCAAAAAGGTCTATTCTTTCGGCTTGCTCAAACTTTTGCTGCTGCTTTCTCTTCCGATAGTTTTGCAAAACAGCTTTGTGTCCGTAGGCAATCTGATTTTGCAGGTGCGCATAAACGAGCTTGCGCAAGTGCAAGGCATCGGCATTACGTCGGGTTTTACCGCCGGCAGCAAGCTTGTCGTTTTCTGCACCACGTGCATATGCACCTGCGCAAGCGGTCTTACGAATTTCGTGTCGCAGAATTACGGCGCGCACAAGTTCAAACGGATAAAGCGGGGCTTCGGCTCGTCGCTTGTCATTTCTTCCGTTATTGCTTCGCTGTTTGTCGCGGCGTGTCTTATTTTTACCGAGCCGCTTATAAATTTGTTTATGGCACAGGGAGAGGACGTTGAGCTTGCCATGTCGTCGGCTGCCCAATATATTCGCATAGTGGCGCCTTTTTATCTTGTAGTCAATGTAAAAGTTAACGCCGACGCGACGGTGCGCGGGTGCAACGGAAACGTGGGCTTTATGGTAAGCACCTTTTCCGACCTTATTTTCCGTGTAGGGCTGGTTTATGTTCTTACGCCGTTTATGGGCTTTGCCGGCGTGGGTTGGGCATGGGCAATCGGCTGGGTGCTCGGCACGGTTGTCGCCGTTTTGTTTTATGCTTTCACAAAGTGTCTGCGCAAGAGTTATATCGAAAAATACGATGCGGAGCTAAACCCGCCCGAAGACGCCGAAAGTACCTGCGCCGCCGTGTGAGTTTTTGAGCCGCGTTTCCGTATGGCGATAAAAGCATATAGTTGAAATCAGTTAATTTCCCGCTCCGCAACAGGCGGGAAATTTTTTTGAAATCAGTCGCTTTTAAGAAGCTCGCAAGCGGAAACGTTCAATTTTTCCGCAAGCCTGACAAAGCCGCAAATGTCGGGCAAATTTTTGCCTTTGAGCCAATTGGAAAAGGACGAAAAGTCTTTCGTCAATCCGAGCTTTTTGAGCAGATAAAATTTTGTGGGAAATGTCTGCGCAAATTTTTTCAGATTTACAGACACAAAATCCGTGTCGAGTTTGTTTAACAGCGGAGTCGGAGAGTCCGTCAATCCGAGGACAAAATCAGCCGACAAATCGTATTTTTCCGCGATTTTTACCACAGTGCTTAAAGACGGCAGATAAGCGGGATTGCTTTTGAGCCTGCGCAAAATGTCGTCAAATGTGTCGTCGCCCGACAAAAGCTTTTCTTCTTCTATAATTCTTGTAATTCTGTTTTTGATTTTCATGTTGTTGCTCCTTTTTATTTTTTTGAGTCGTCCTCTCCGTTTTTAGTTTAGACTATTAAAGTGCAATGTCGAGCGGTTTGAAATCATTTTTTCTTTTATGGAAAAAAATTTTGTCGTAAAACATTTAAATCGTTTTTTTTTAAGTTAAACAGTTTACAAGCTCTGAAATTTGTGATATTATTTTACGGTAAAAATTGCCGAAGTGGTGGAATGGCAGACGCGACGGACTCAAAATCCGTTGTTGGCAACAACGTGCGGGTTCAAGTCCCGCCTTCGGCACCAGCAGCCAAGCGCGCCCCGGCTCGTTTGGTTTTTTTTCTTGCCTTTAAAGCAAGCAAAAACCAAAGCAACGCCAAAGGCATTGCTTGTCTGCCGTACAGACAGTTGGAAAAAGAAATAATGTGACGCGAAAAGGGGTTTTCGCTGTTCCGTCGCTGCGCTCCTTGCAAGTCCCGTCTTCGGCGCCGGCAAGCCAAGCGTGTCCCGACTCGTTGTTTTTATCTTGCCTTTGACATTTTACAACGTATAATTTTGTTATATTATCGATTGAAATGGTACAAAAAAAAGCTTTTTTAAATATTTATGTGTCGGCTTATCCCTTTGAATGTGGGAGTCAAAATATATCATTCGCACCGAGAGCGGAGGAAATTAAGGTTTTCACAAACGAAAATGTCCGCAGGCAAAAGTTTTATGTATGGAAGCTTTTGGAGCTTGCCGTCGGTGATTTGCCGGGCATGGATTTAAATAGCTTGAACCTAAGGAAAGATGAAAACGGAAAATGGCAGTCGGATAAGATTTATATTTCGTTATCGCACAGCGGCAATGTTGTCGCGGCGGCGGTGTCTGACAGCTCGGTAGGATTGGACATTGAATTTTTCAATGAAAAAAAATTCGGAAAGTCGCTTGCAAACAGAATTGCAACAGAGAGCGAAAAATCTTTTTTTGCAAAAGAGCGCGCTTTTTCGGAGCGGGTGTGCGCTTTGTGGACGAGGAAAGAAAGCGAATTTAAGCGTAAAGGAGAAAAAATTTTCAGACCGTTTTTTACAGACGCGCTTTCTGCGCCGTGCAGGACATTTTTGCTCAAATGTAATAATGAAAGCTATGTTTTGTCAGTTTCTGGAGAAAGCGTTTCAAAATCGTCATTTGTCACGCCTTTTGATAATGTCGTTGTCATAGAAGAAATAAAATAATGCAGGAATTTAACAAAGCAAAGAGAGTGCGTTTCACGCACTCTCTTTGCAAAACAGTCGAGTTTCGACGTTGGTCGAGGCGACGGAACTTGCAAGGAGCGGCAGCGACGGAGCAGCGAGGGAGGAAAGCTCCCGAAGCGTCACAAAATTCAACATCCCGTAAAAAGAAGTCTGCCAAACAGCCCCCAAAGCGACGTTTGGTTTTTTTGTGAGTCTTACGCAACAAAAAAGCCAAACAAGCAAAAAGGGCTTGTTTGGCAATGTGGTCGAGGCGACGGGACTTGAACCCACGACCTCTTGCTCCCTAAGCAAGCGCGCTACCAAACTGCGCCACGCCTCGACGGGCAACAAACAAGCGCCGTAACGGCGCATTAACAATGCTTGTTGATTACCGCAGATTATTCTACCATATCCCCAACCGCAAGTCAAGCCGAAATATGCAAAAAGTTTACAAAAAATAAGTTTTTGTTTTCTCGTTTTGTTCGGCAAGCCGAGTTAGCTTTACGTAAAAGTTGACGCGGTTATTTTTTTGTTGTAATATGAAATAATAAAACAGGCGAGGTTCGGAATGCGTCAAAGATTCAAAGTTACGGGTATGTCCTGCGCAGCGTGTTCTGCGGGGGTGGAGCGCGCGGTCGGCAGGCTCAAAGGCGTTAATTCGGTGGAAGTCAGCCTTGTTGCAAAAAGCATGGTTTGCGACTTCGACGAAAACATAATAAGCGAAAAAGAGATAGCGAACGCTGTGAAAAAGGCGGGCTTCAAAGCCTATCCCGAAAAATCTGCCGATTCGAGTCAGGGCGCGGACAGAAATGCCGGGGCAAACCCGATTGCGGAAACGGACGGCTTTACTCCCATGAAAACGCGCCTTATTGTGTCTCTGATTTTTCTCGTGCTTTTGATGTACGTATCTATGGGGCACATGATAGGGCTGCCTGTTCCCGCTTTTATGCACGGCGTTCAAAACGGCGTGGCATTTGCGCTCGTTCAGTTTTTGCTGGTTCTGCCAATCCTTTACGTAAACAGAAAATTTTACGTCAACGGCTTCAAGGCACTGTGGCATCGCGTGCCCAATATGGACAGTCTGGTTGCAGTCGGTTCGTCGGCGGCTGTCATATACGGAGTTTTCGCTATTTTCATGATATCCTACGGCATCGGCAACGGAAATTTGCAGCTTGCCGAAAAATACTTGTCGGGACTGTATTTCGAGTCGGGCGGCATGATACTCACGCTGGTGACGGTCGGAAAATTGTTGGAGGAGCGCTCTAAAAACAAAACTTATTCCGCGATACAAAAGCTCATCGACCTTGCGCCCAAAACGGCGCTTGTTTTGCGCGACGGGGAGGAAGTAGAAATAACCGTAGACAAAATAGCGGTCGGAGACATAATTTTGCTCAAACCCGGCAGCTCGGTTCCCGTTGACGGCGAGGTGACAGAGGGCGGCGGTACGGTTGACGAGTCGGCGCTCACCGGGGAAAGTATGCCTGTGGAGAAAAACGTCGGAGCGCAGCTTATTTCCGCTTCCATTGTCAAAAGCGGAGCGTTTAAAATAAAAGCGCGGCGCGTCGGGGACGATACGACGCTTTCGCAGATAGTCGAGCTTGTAAAAAATGCCGCTTCGTCAAAGGCGCCGATAGGTAGGCTTGCGGACAAAGTAAGCGGCATATTCGTGCCCGTTGTCATGGGCATCGCTCTCGTTACCGCGATTGTTTGGCTTGCGTGCGGAGCGACATTTGAATTTGCCCTTAACGTGGCAATTTCGGTGCTTGTTATTTCCTGTCCGTGCGCGTTGGGGCTTGCTACTCCGTTGGCAATCATGGTTTCGACGGGCAAATGCGCTTCGCGCGGAATTTTAATCAAGAGCGCGGAAGCTTTGGAACAGCTGCACAATGTTACGACGGTGGTGCTTGACAAAACGGGCACCGTGACCGAGGGAAAGCCGTCGGTCACGGACGTCGTTCCGTCTGACGGAGCGAGCGAGCGTGAGCTTGTTTCGCTTGCCGCCGCGCTTGAAAAAAACAGTCAGCATCCTTTGTCTGTCGCAGTAACCGAGTATGCGGATTTGCAGAATATCCGTACCGTCGGCGCGGAAAATTTCAAAAATCTCGACGGATTGGGCGTGGAAGCAACAATCGACGGTCGTCAGGCTTTGGCAGGCAACGCAAAACTTATGGCTGAACGCAATATCGACGTTTCGTCGGCGTCTGTTGCCGCGGAGGAATTGGCAAACAAAGGCAAGACGGTCATGTATTTTGCCTGCGGAGGCAAATTTTTCGGACTGATTGCCGTGGCTGACAAGGTCAAACCCACAAGCAAAGAAGCTGTTGAGGCTCTTAAAAAGAGCGGTATTGAGGTGATTATGCTGACGGGCGACAATGCCGTTACCGCGGAGGCAATCAGAAACGAGGTCGGTATAGACCGAGTCGAAGCGGAAGTCATGCCCGCCGACAAGCAGCGCATAGTAGCCGAATTGAGAAATGCCGGCAAAAAGGTTGTTATGGTGGGGGACGGAATAAACGACAGTCCCGCGCTCATGCAGGCGGATGTAGGCATAGCTATCGGCAGCGGCACCGATATAGCGATAGAGTCCGCCGACGTTGTGCTTATGAAAAACGATTTGACGGACGTGTCGCGCGCCATACATTATTCAAAACGCACCATCAGAAATATTAAACAAAACCTGTTCTGGGCGTTCTTTTACAACTCTCTCGGCATTCCGCTTGCGGCAGGAGTGCTTTATCCGTTGTGGCAGATAACTCTCAGTCCAATGATTGGCGCGCTTGCAATGAGTTTAAGCTCGCTTTTCGTTGTCGGAAACGCATTGAGACTGTACAGAGGCTGAAATAAAAAAGGAGAAGAAATATGACAAAAATTCAAATCAAAGGTATGACTTGCAATCATTGTAAAATGCGCGTGGAAAAGGCATTGAAGCAGGCGGGCTGCGGCAAGGTCAAGGTTGAACTGGAAACGGGAACCGCAACTGCGGATACACGCGGTTTGTCGGCGGAGCAGATTCGAGAAACGATAGAGAGTCTGGGCTTTCAATGCGGTGACGTTTCGGATATGTAATTTTACAGTAAAAAACGCGCTTAAAGCGCGTTTTTTGTTTTATGTTTTCTTATTCGCTTTCGACGCTCGCGCCGACAATTTCGTTTTCCGTTTTTTCGGCAGGAATCGCGTCTCTTTTCTTTCTTGACATATACAAAGAAACGCAAAGTAAAGAGATTGTCACCGCGCACAGAGCGGGATTTCTGAAATAGCTGAACGAAGTTGTACCGAATTTATATTCATTCAAAATTGCAATGACAAATACGATTGCAACGTGAAGGACGATAAATACTATATCGGATATATAAGAGATGAAAATGCTTTTTTTGTTTTCCGAACTGTGCGCGAGAGTTACGGCTCCCGATACCAGCAAAATTACGGACAGAATCAGCTGCCAATACATATTGCCGATGATTTCCGGTTTGAAGAACATCCGGTTAAAAAAGTCGAGAACGGCAAACGAAGCCCTTACGAGACAGAAAATCATCGCCGCAAAACGTAATTTTGAAGCGGTAAAAGATGAAGTCGGTTTCTGCCTTACTCGGGAAGAAAGCGAAAGCGAAACGACGCATAACACGGCGGAAGCGGCATAAACCAGATATATCAATCCATTTTCAAAAATCGGAACTTCCGCGTCGGTCGGGTTGACGCCGATAAACGCGAAAAAATAATAAGCAAGCAAGATTAAATCGAGAGCGCGTCTTTGCTCAAAGCCGTTTTTTGTCCGTTCAGGCGGTTTGATTAACATTATCGAAACGGTCAGAAACAGCGTTGCGAAAGCTATAAGATATAACATATACAAAACCGGAATCGAATTGTTTTCATTGAACATCCAAATCACACAAAATATGATTACCGACGAGAAATGGACTGTGTTGAATATGCCGTTTCCCAGTTGAATATTGCGTTTCAGAGCGACTGCGCGCGCGGGTGACTGTCCGTATTTGTAAATCGTCAAAAAGGCGAATGTCGCGGAAACGCCGAAAAGCGCAAATTGAAAAACGCCGAGAGTGTTTGCAACGAAATTCACGTAACCGAAAAAAGGTTGGGAAAGAAATACGGAAAAAGAGCCCGCAAGGACAGCAAAAAGCAAAACCGCGCTTGCCGCGCTGCCCTTTTCTTTGCTAAAAACGAGAAATAGCGAAAGCAAAATTATGCAACCGTATACCACGTTGAAAGAGATGATATAAATTTTTTCCAACCCGGTACCGCGCAGCCCTGCGGCGTTGATAAAACCAAAAATCGCAAACAGTATTCCGGCTATACACCCGCAAATCTGATAAATTTTTTCTTTAAAATGCAGCATTGCATCCCTCCTGTTAAGTACGTAAACTTGTTTATTCCGCGCTTTCCGCATTTTCTTCCGTCACAACCGTTGTTTCCGTTTGTTCGGGCGACTTCTGACTTTTTCCCAACACTGTCGACACGGCGCAGCAGACGGCAAGCGCAAAGCCGAATGCGCAGGATGCTCTGAGATAGCTTTGCTCGGGCGTTGTAATCAGCCCGAATGTCAGGCACAAGAGGCAGGCGACGAAAATAAGCGTTTTCATGACGACGGGCGGGAAGATTTTTTTGCCAAAGTGCAGCGGAAGGGCAAGAATTACGACCGCCGCGCCCGAGACGAGATAAATGTAGTCGGCGTAATAGGGAATGCGCCTCAACGTATCGTCCTTTTGGCAAAAAACAAAATTTGCAATCACGGTCACTGCGAGAAGAATGGACAGGGGAAGAAGGGCTTTGTCCGCGCAAAAAGACAAATGCCCGCGTTTGTCCTCAAAGGGACCGAATTCGAATCTGTCGAAAATGCAAATCAGACTGAGCGCGATTATTGCCATACTCAAAAGAATATTCAGAAAATAAACGGGCTGCTCGTACAGCAAGTCTTCTTCCAACAGTTTCTTTATATCGTAAATGTAGTAAAGTACAAATAAAATATTGATTAAAGTTTTTTCATTGTATCTGCCGCTCATTTTCCAATGCTGTTCTTTGATGAGAAAGCATGAGAGAACTATTACCGCCGCCGACAGCAAAACGGGCAACAGCGAATCGAAATCGGCAAACCGCGAGTATAAAATAATCAATGCGCTTGAAAGGGCGGTTAAAATGCCTCTTACAAGGTTTGCTATGCCGTTGGCTTTGAGCAGAATCCGTTTTTTGTGAAAGACGTATTCGGCTTTTTGCGCGTTGAACTGAATGATTGCGGCGTTAAGTAAAATTATGAATACGCTTAGAAAAATGCGAACCGTGTCAAGCGCCAGAGAATACTGCACTTCGAGTTCTTCCCAGAAAACAAAACAGCACAAAAAAATATTGACGACGATGAAAACGATTTCCGCAGACAAAGATTCGGTTTTTGCCGACGCCAGATAATATACGGAAAAGATAACGGCAGTCAAAGCAATCGCAATGCAAAGGACGGACGCCGTGCTTTGTTCCGAATGAAAATCTTTCGGATTTAAGTGAACGAGTATTTCCGCAAGGATAAACAGCGCGGCGTTTGCAATGCAGCAAAACGAATTCAAATATTTAAGCAAAACTGTTTTGTTTGCCGACTCCTTAATTTTTTTCATTTAAAATTACCCTGAATATATTTTATATTATTCTGTCGAATTTTCCAAGCAAAACAGCATAAAAGATTTTTGAATTTTGGGAATCGGTGAGATTTATTTCGATTTATCAAAAAATATATATAGATTTGTTTGCAAAATTATGGAAAAATGTTAAAATAAATAATGAATAATATTCATATTCGGAGCGCCATGAAAAAGGACAACAAAAAAAATTATATTCTTCATATTTTGCTGCCCTGTCTCGTTTACAGCTCGGCGGGCGGCATACTTACCGGCGCGGTCATTTTCGGTTTCAGGGTTATGACCGATTGGCTCAACAAAATCGCAGTTGTGCTTTACGACGCGGTTTGCGCCGACCTTTGGCTGCTGCCGCTGTTTTTTCTTGCGCTTGCGGCGCTTGCGTTTTTGCTTTCTGTTATCCTGAAATGGGCGCCCTCCGCCAACGGAGGAGGTATTCCCACGGCGATGGGGATTTTGCGCGGCATTGTTACCTTCAAATGGCTTCGCACGTTTGTCGGAGTCATAGCCTCGTCGGTAATCACATTTTTTGCGGGAATGCCTTTGTGCAACGACGGTCCGAGCGTGCTTATCGGCGCGTCGCTGGGGAGGGGAGTAAATTCTCTTCTCGGCGGCAAAAAGGGCGCCGCATGGGACAGGTACGTCATGACGGGCTGTGCGGGAGCGGGGTTTGCCGCCGCTACCATGTCGCCGCTGACGGCTGTGTTTATCGCGTTGGAGGAAATACACAAGAAATTTTCCCCCATGCTGCTTATGGCGGTTTTTTCAAGCGTACTGTCCGCCACCGCAACCACCCGACTTTTGGGAGAGCTGTTCAAGGTTGACACCGCGTTCTTTCATTTCGGAGAAATGCCTTCTCTCGGACTTTCCGATATTTGGCTTCCCGTTGTGCTGGGCTGCGCCGTAAGTCTGTTTGCCGCTTTGTTTTTGCTGCTCGCCCGTTCGATAAACCATCTGTTTATAAACAAGCTCAAACGCATACCGCATTTTTTGCAGCTGACATTGGTTTTTGTGCTGTGCGGAGCGGCGGGGCTTTGGGCAAGGGATTTTATCGGAGGAGGACACGAGCTGATTGTTCACATAAACGCGCGCAGCGTTGTTCCGCTTGCGTTGCTTTTGATTTTTTGTCTTAAATTTTTCCTCGTGCCCGTGGCAAACGTGTCGGGCGCGACGGGCGGACTTTTTATACCGACGCTCGCGTTGGGCGCGCTTATCGGCGCGCTGCTTGCGGAGCTGTTTATCGCTTGGGGAGTTAACCCCGATTATTACAAAATTATAGTCGTGCTTTCGATTTCCGGGTTCATGTCCGCCGCTTCCCGCGTTCCGCTGTCCGCGATTATGCTTGCGCTGGAAGCCATGAACGGCACGGGAAACATATTGTTTATCGCGGTTTCCGTATCGGTTTCTTTCATGCTTTTAGAGTTGACAAAGCTTCCCGCAATCAACGACATAGTGCTGGAAACCACTATAAAAATTTCCACTCACGAAAGACAGCCCAAAAACGTTGAAATTTCGCTCGAAGTAAAGCCGGACGCATTTGTCGCGGGCAAGACAGTGCGCGACGTGCTTTGGCCCGCAAATACGATAATTCTTTCGGTGACGCGCGCGGAGCACACGGAGAGCGAGAACGGAGAGCGTCTGACTAAGGACGGCGAAAAGGAGCTTAAAGCGGGAGACATACTCAGGCTGCGCTTTCAGACGTATGACGAAGAGACAACCGTTTCAGGACTTTTGGCTTTGCTTGGCGAACAAAATTTAGAAACCTGACCGCCTCTGTCAAAAAAATTGTCTGTGCCCCGTTCCCAACAGGTTTAAAACCGTTGACAAAAGGTCATTTTTGCAATATCTTTGTTATCGGTATTTTTACGGGAGAATATTTTGAAAGTCAGAGAAGATTTGAGAAACGTAGCAATCATAGCCCACGTAGACCACGGCAAGACGACGTTGGTCAACGAAATGCTCAAACAGGGCGGTATATTCAGAGAAAATCAAAGCGTAGCCGACAGGGTGATGGACTCCAACGACCTTGAACGCGAACGCGGTATAACCATACTTGCAAAAAACACGTCGGTTTATTACAAGAACACTAAAATCAATATTGTGGACACGCCGGGGCACGCGGACTTCGGAGGAGAAGTGGAGCGTGTGCTTAAAATGGTAAACGGCGTTCTGGTGCTGGTCGATGCGGCGGAGGGACCCATGCCTCAGACGAGGTTCGTTATGCAAAAGGCGCTCGAATTGGGGCACAAGCTGATACTTGTCGTAAACAAGACGGACAGACCGGACGCAAGACTCAACGAGGTGGAAAACGAAATTCTCGATTTGCTGCTTGAACTCAACGCAAACGAATCGCAGTTTATGAGTCCGATAATATACTGTTCCGGGCGCAACGGAACCGCATCGGAGGATTTCCGCAAACAGGGAACCGATTTGAAGCCCTTGTTTGAAGCAATAATCAATCATTTCGAGCCGCAGACGGTCGACGAGCAGGGAGCCTTTCAGATGCTTGTTTCTTCCATAGACTACAACGATTACGTGGGAAGAATAGCCGTCGGCAGGATAGAAAGAGGTACCGTGAGGGTAGGCGACGCCGTTTCGCTTGTCAATTTCAATCAGCCCGACGCGCCTGCTAAGCAGGGGAAAATAGTGACTGTATTTCAAATCGACGGTTTGAGCCGCAAGCCTGTCGAAAGCGCTGAAGCGGGAGACATCGTCTGCATTTCCGGTCTTGAAGACGTGACCATAGGCGACACCGTATGCAGTCCGCAGGACCTGACTCCCGTGCCGTTTGTTAAAATAAGCGAACCTACCGTCGAAATGACTTTCAGCGTAAACGACGGTCCCTTTGCGGGCAAGGAGGGAAAGTACGTAACGACAAGGCATCTGCACGACCGACTTTTCAGGGAAATGCTCAAAGACGTTTCTCTCAAAGTGGAAAAAACCGATTCGGCGGATTCCTTTAAGGTGTGCGGAAGAGGGGAGATGCACCTGTCCATTTTAATCGAGACGATGCGGCGGGACGGCTACGAGTTTCTCGTCGGAGCTCCCAAAGTGCTTTTCAAGCGCATTGACGGAGTTTTGTACGAGCCGATGGAAAAGCTTGTGGTGGACGTGCCCAATGAAAAGACGGGCGTCGTCTTTCAGAGCATGGGCGAACGAAAGGGCGAGCTGCTCAATATGGAGAACGTAAACAACCGCGTGCGAATGGAGTTTTCGGTACCCGCGCGCGGACTGTTCGGATACAAGAGTCAATTCTTGACCGACACGCGTGGAGAAGGCGTTTTCAATACGGTATTTTACGGCTATCAGCCTTTCAAGGGGGAAATAGAACGCAGGCAGACAGGCTCGCTCGTTGCTTTCGAGACGGGAGAGGCGGTGACTTACGGCTTGTTCAACGCGCAGCAGCGCGGCGCGCTGTTCATTGTGCCCGGAACGGAAGTTTACGAGGGCATGGTGGTGGGGGTTTCTCCCAAAAGCGAGGACATAAGCGTAAACGTATGCAAGAAAAAGCATCTCACAAACACGCGCGCTTCGGGCAGCGACGACGCGCTCAGACTCGAAACTCCGCGTATTTTGAGTCTTGAAGAGGCAATAGAGTTTATCGACGACGACGAGCTGTTGGAAATCACACCCAAAAACATACGTATAAGAAAGACGATTCTCGACACGGAAAAACGCCTTAAAGCCAATTTCCGCAAGAGAGAGCAAAAGGTCTGAGAATTTTAGGCTGCGGCGAAAAACCGCAGCTTTTTTTTTGTAAAAATGCTCTAAATCTGTTGACAATAGTCCGAAACGGGACTATAATGTGCTCCGTCCGAAATCGGACTTTTATAAGAGACATAATCATGAACGAAAAAATGAACAGAATCGAATCTCTTTACAATATGCTTTACAAGGAAACGGACGAAATTTACGGAAAGCTTGCGCATTTTTTCGGAATGACGTCGACTGCCTTTTGGCTGCTTTATTTTATTCGAGAGAAAAACCATTGCACGCAGAGCGAAATCGCATCCCGTCTCTCCATACCCAAGCAAACGGTAAATTCATCTCTCAAACGTTTGGAAAAAGACGGGTTCATCCGTCTTGAAGCCGATTCGGACAATCACAGGAACAAGCTGTTGAGCTTTACCGAAAAGGGAGAGGAGCTTGCGAAAAGCACGATAGACCGAGTTTTTGAACTTGAAATTTCCGCTTTTTCCCGTTTTGACGACGAGGAAGCGGATATGTTTCTGGCGCTTGCCCGAAAGCACGTTGCCATGCTGGCCGGCGAAGCGGAAAAAATTCTTAAAAAACGCGCTTCGGAACACGGGGAGGAAAGTATATGAAGCAAAGAATACAGCTTAACGAGCACTTTACCTACGGAAAGCTTTTGAGGTTTGCTTTTCCGTCGATAATAATGATGATTTTCACTTCGGTTTACGGCGTTGTGGACGGACTTTTCGTGTCCAATTATGTGGGAAAAACCGCTTTCGCCTCTGTAAATCTGATTATGCCCTTTATCATATGTACGGGAGCAATCGGTTTTATGCTCGGAACGGGCGGCAGCGCCATAGTCGGCAAAACTTTGGGCGAGGGTGACAGAGAAAAAGCAAACCGCTATTTTTCGATGCTTGTTTACGCCACGATAGCGTTGGGCGTGCTGATTGCGGTATTGGGACTTGTCGCAGTAAAGCCCGTAGCGCGTCTTTTCGGTGCGGAAGGCGAGCTGCTGGACGGCTGTGTGACCTACGGTTCGATTTTGCTTGCGTTTCAGCCGTTTTTTATGCTGCAATCGGCATTTCAGAGCTTTTTTGCAACTGCCGAAAAAACATCCGTCGGCCTGTGGGTAATAGTGGGCGCGGGATTAACCAACATTTGGCTGGATTTTGTTTTTGTCGGGATTTTGCATTGGGGAATATGGGGCGCCGCGCTGGCAACGGGTATAAGCGAGGTTGTCGGCGGCGTAACTCCCGTCGTCTATTTTTCGGTAAAAAACGGCAGCCTGCTCCGCCTGACCAAAACGCGTTTTTACGGAAAAATTTTTCTCAAGGTTTGCGGAAACGGCTCGTCGGAATTTCTTACCAACATTTCCTCCGCAGTAGTGGGCATGCTTTACAATTTTCAGCTGATGAAGCTGGCGGGAGAGGACGGTATATCTGCTTACGGTGTAATCATGTACGTCAATTTCGTTTTTCTTGCCATATTTTTCGGCTTTTCCATTGCATCGGCGCCTGTTTTCAGCTATCATTTCGGAGCGGACAACAAAGCCGAGCTGAAAAGCCTTTTCAGAAAAAGCATGACAATCGTGGTGATTTTCGGCGTCGTTCTTGCGGGAGCGTCACAGCTTTTGACCGTGCCCTTGTCCAAGCTGTTTGTGGGAGATTATCAAGGTCTTTACGAAATGACCGTGCGCGGAATGAGATTGTTTGCAATATCCTTCCTTGTGCAGGGAATAAACATTTTCGGCTCGGCGTTTTTTACCGCGCTCAACGACGGTTTGGTTTCCGCCGTGCTTTCCTTCGGCCGCACGCTTGTCTTTCAGGTTTCCGCCGTGTTTATCCTGCCCTTGCTTTTGGGGCTTGACGGTATATGGCTGGCGGTGGTTGCCGCAGAGCTTCTCGCGCTGGTTGTTACCGTGGTCTTTTTCGCTGCGAAAAGAAAAAAATACGGTTATGCCTGAAACGCGCCGCGGTGTCGAATTACGTCAAAATTCCTTTCGTTTTGCGTTGCGCATTTCAGCCTTAAATGTTATACTTAAAATATGATTGAGGAACGGAACGAAAAAAAAGGCGTCGCGCCTTACCTGCTGCTTTTGCTTTTGACGACGGTTTTGTGGGGCATAGGATTTGTAGTGACCGAGCAGCTGACGCAAAACAACGTGCCCGTATTCATGCTCTTTGCAATTCAGTTTGCCATAGGCACGTTTTGTCTGGCGTGGTTTGCGTTTTTCGGCAAAAAAGCCGAGCGCAAGCCTCCTTCGGCAGGCGAGGCGATAAACGGCTTGCTTTTGGGACTTTTGCTGGGAGCCGCCTTGGCGCTTAAACATTTCGGTTTGGATTCGTATTCCCAAGGGACGGACAAGAGTTATTTTTTTTCTTCGGCGTTCGTGCTTTTCGTGCCCGTACTTGTATGCGTTTTTGAAAAAAGATGGGCTTTGAAAGAACTCATAGACGGATTGATTGCGTTGACGGGACTTGCGCTTTTTTACAATATGTTTAATAAGTCCGATTTCTTTTTCAGTCTGTTCGACGGCTTGTCGCTTATGGGAGGAATCGCCTTCGCGTTTTATTATTATCTTTTGGGCAGGTACGCAAACAGGTTCGACACCGCGCGTTGGGTTTTTTATCAGCTGGCGACAGTGGCAGTTGTCTGTTCGGCTTTCACTCTGATTTTTGAAATGAAATATATGTCGGAGATAAAAAACGGCATGGAAGTTGCCTTCGGTCTGATTTATCTCGGCGTGTTTTGCACGGGGCTGGCTTATTTTATACTTGTGCTGGCGCAGAAAAGACTGCCGTCGCCGTCCGTTTCACTGGTTGTGGGCGGGCAGTCCGTCTTTGCTTTTCTGTTTGCCTGGGCTATGGGCTACGTCGCCTTGGAGAGCGCCTCGACCGTGGTGGGGACGGTGATAATAATCGTTGCCGCGCTTTCCTCGCTTGCGGTAAGACCGGAAAAGTTTTATCTGTCCTTCGGACGTATTTTCCGTATTGCGAAATATTCCGAAGAAAAAACCTGCGAAAAAAACTCCGTCGAAGACGAAAAAGAAAAAGATTCTGCCTCCGACGGCTGAAAGGGGGATTTTTTGTCAATACTTGTGACGCGTCTTGAAAAAGCGCGTCGTTTTTGTATTTAAAAATTATTTCGGAAAAAACTAAAAAAGTTATGGACAAAACAAGAGCTATGATTTATAATACGAATATGAATTTGTTTCATAAATTTGAAACTTTACGGAGGTAAAAAATGGATTTAGGCAAAAAGATGATAAGCGTAGAACAGGCTTTGTCTCTGGTCAAAAGCAACGACCACATCGTGTCCGCGCTTGCGCCCGCCGAAGGCGCCGCTTTTCTCGGCTCGCTGCATACGATAGCCGACCGTGTCAAGAACGTCACCGTTACAAGCTGTCTGCCGATGGGAAATTTTGAATACATGACCAATCGCGCTTACGCCGACAGCTTCAATGTCGACGGGTGGTTTTTCACTCCTGCGCTGAGAAAAGCCATGCCAAACGGCAACGTCAGTCACGTGCCGCAGCAGCTTTCCACGGCGGCATTGAAACGTCTTTGTCATCTGAAATGCAATATATTTATAGGCAACTGCTCTATGCCCGACAAGCACGGATACGTTTCGTTGGGACTGTCCAACACATATGAAACGTATGTTATGGAAAGGGCGGACATTGTCATACTTGAAATCAATCCCAACGTGCCCCGCACATTCGGAGACGTCTTTATACCGGTAGACGAGGTGGATTATTTTATCGATGCGGATTACGCAATACCCGAAATACCCGACGCTCCCTGCAATGAAAAAGACCTTGCCATAGGCAAGACGATAGCCGAGTTTATCAACGACGGCGACACCATACAGCTGGGAATAGGAGGCATACCCAACGCCGTTGCCGAGTCCCTTTACGGTCTCAAACATCTCGGCGTGCACACCGAGCTTTACACTACGGGCATGATGAAGCTCACGAAAGCCGGCGTTATCGACAACAGCAGAAAAACGCTGCATAAAGGCTCCGCCGTCACTACGATGATTATCGGCACGCGCGAGCTTTACGATTTTGTAGACGACAACCCCGGAATCATGGTAATGAACGGTATGTATACCAACGACGCTTACGTTATCGGGCAAAACGACAATCAGATTTCCATAAACACCACGCTGGAGGTTGACCTTACGGGACAGTGTTGCAGCGAGAGTCTGGGCTCGGTTCAGTTCTCGGGCAGCGGCGGACAGGCGGATACCGCTATCGGCGCGCAAAAGAGCAAAAACGGAAAATCCTTCATAGCGCTCTATTCCACGGCTATGGCGAAAAATCCCGACGGTACGCGTACCGAGGTCAGCAAAATAGTGCCTCAATTGAAGCCCGGCGCGACGGTGACGCTCAGCCGAAACGACGTGCAGTACGTTGTCACGGAATACGGCGTGGCGGATTTGCGCGGCACAAGCATAAGAGAGAGAGTGGAAAAGCTCATCGCCGTTTCTCACCCCAAATTCAGAGAGCAGCTCACCAAAGAGGCTTATGAAATAGGTCTGGTGTACAAAAAGCAGGTTTAAGGAGTTTCTTATGCAATTTGAAATCGACGGCGTAAAGCTTTTTTACGAGGTAAGAGGCAACCAAAACTCCGACGTTGCGATTGCGTTTTTCAACGGCGTAATGGCGACTACAAACAGCTGGTACGGTATGCTTGACGGGTTTGAAAAGCTGGGTTTCAAAATCGTTCTTCACGATTTTATGGGGCAGATGAAGTCGGACAAGCCTCAAAGGAGCATGTATTCCTTTGAAGAGCATTGCCGTCAGGCAAAAGCTCTGCTTGACAGTCTCAACGTCAAAAAGGTGCACATAGTGGGCACTTCTTACGGCGGAGAGACGGGTATGAAATTCGCTTTGATGTATCCCGAATTCGTCGCGTCTCTTTCGATTATAGATTCGGTAAGCGAGGTGGACGAAATTTCGCGCTGTTTCGTTTCAAGCTGGAAAACTCTGGCGGACAGCGGGGACGGCGAAAAGTTTTTCTGGGGCATGGCGCCGAGCATTTACGGCGGCAAATTCATTGCGGAAAACAAACAGATGCTGGAAAAACGCGCTCAGGCGTGCAAGCTTATCGGAAAGGATTATTACGAAGGACAGAAAATTCTGTACGACACCTTCTGCAACGACCTCGATTTTACTTCGGAGCTTAAAAACATCGTTTGTCCTACGCTCATTATCTGCGGCGAAAACGATATTTTGAAGCCTCCCGCGATGTCTTTGCTCATGCACAGAAACATCGAAAATTCGGAATATGTCGTGCTTCCGGAGTGCGGTCACGTCGCGATTTTTGAAAAGCCTAAGGAGCTTGTTTCGGTTATTTTGGGCTTTATATTTAAGAACAGCTGAAAAAAAAGGACGCCTTAAAGGCGTCCTTTTCAACGTATAAAAAAACTGCCTATACGCACAACTAAATTATGAAAAAAGTTTCTGTGCTTTTGCTGTGCGTGTTGACGGCTTTCGCTGCCTGCGTGTTTGTCCCGCCCGCGTCAGAAGTCGACGCATCGCAAAAAAGCGCGAAAAATTTGGCGGTTGTTATGTATCACAACACCGTGCCCGACAACTACAAAGCGTCTGTCTACGTTATTCGCGCCGGCAGTCTTGAACGCGACCTTAAATTTTTGAAAGAAAACGGTTATCGTGTTCTCAGCGCTTCCGTCGTCATCGACAGTCTCAAAAACGGTATTGCTCTGCCCGAAAAAAGCGTTATGCTGACCTTTGACGACGGATATTATTTCAACAAAACCTATGCAATGCCGCTTCTTGAAAAATACGGGTTTCCCGCGCTGTTTGCAATCGTGGGGGAGTACACCAAGTTCAACAAAAACAACCCCAAGGTAAGCAAAACCTACACCTATTTCGACTTCGAGGACGTTGCGGAAATCAATCGCAGCAAATATGTGGAAATAGCGGCGCACTCGTATTATCTGCATCACTTCGGAAAGCGTCAGGGCGTGAAAATAAAAAAATACGAGGACAAGACCGCTTATTGCGAAATGTTGGAAAAGGATACAAGGCTGCTTGAAAAATCCCTTTTGCAGGCGGGAGTTCGTCCGCGGGTCTATGCTTATCCTTTCGGCGCTTATTGCGCGGAAAGCGAACAGGTAATAAAGCGTCTCGGCTATGAAATGAGTCTTACCTGCAACGAAGGAATAAATTGCGTAAAAAATCCCGAAAATCTCTTTCTTTTAAAACGTCTTAACCGCAGCGGCACCGGAAAATCCGTTGAAGCCATGTTTGCGGAATACGGCTATTAAGGTCAGATGGACATCAGGTCGTTGTCCGGATTGAAACGCTTGTTGAATCTGCAATAAACGGCAAGCGCCAGCATGACGGACGCGATAACCAAATTGTATACGGGAAAAAAAGTTATCTGGGCAAGCAGCGCAAGAAAAACGGCGTTCCAAAAATAATAAGGGAAGCGTTTCTTGTTCAAGGCGAAGTATAGGATTTTGGAGGCGGGTTTTTTCACGTTTTCGGTAGCTTTAAGCTCCGGCAGCGTGCCGTGCTTTTTGAGAAAGCGGTAGGTTTCGTTTATGTCGGCAATACAAATTTCTTTTTTGACTATCTTGGTCAGCTCCTTTGCGGAAGCGTCGAAATCGGCGCAGAAAACGTAAAGCTTGGGGCAGTCGTAATGTGCCGCCAATTTCAATGGGGCGACAATGTCCTGGTCGGTCAATTTTTTGAAGGAAAAATTGACGTGCACGAAAATTCCGTCCTCCTTTTTGGCCACAAAGCTGTGTGAGTTTACCGTGTTTGCCGAGTAGCCGTTTTTTCTGAATGTTTCCTCGAAAATATCGGCGGAATCGCTGTCCATAATCAGCTTCAGTTTGAGCGCGGCGACCTTCTTTTTGTCCTCCTGTTTTTTCTCCTTGCGGGTTTTGTTGGAGCGGCTTATCCAGAAAAGCGTCACTCCGGCGACAAAAGCAAGCCCCAATCCCACTACGTAAGCAATCCACAGAATTTTTACGTAATAATACGTCCAAGTGAAAACAAGTCCGAAAACTCCCAATGCAATAAGTATAATATTTATAAAACGGGACATAAAAAACCTCTTATATTATTATTGCCAAATTACGCTTAACAAAACGGCGGTTTTGCGCTATAATAATCACATGAGGATTGCAATCGTCGGCGGAACCTTTTCGCCGCCTCACAACGGACACGTCGCGCTGGCTCTCTGCGCTCGGGACGGGCTGAAAGCAGACAGAGTTCTGATTATGCCGAACGCGGCTCCGCCGCACAAATTCTGCGGAGTTTCCAAGCTTGACAGGCGTGAGATGACGCGTCTGGCATTTATGGACGTCAAAAAGACGGAGCTTGACGAAACAGAGCTTTTTTCGGACGGAAAAAGTTATACCTATGAAACTATGGCGAAGCTTAAAGCGCTTTACCCGAACGACGATTTGATTTTCGTTATCGGAGGGGACAGCCTGAGGGATTTTGCCACGTGGCGCCATCCCGACCGCATATTGAAAAATTGCCGTCTTGCCGTTGCTGCAAGGAGGGGAGTCGATTTGTCGGACGCGCTCGGCAAAACGGAAAAAGAGTTCGGTACCGAAATCGAGCTATTGGATATGCCTTTCTGCGACGTTTCGTCAACGCTTGTAAGGGTAAACTGCAATTTCGGTTTTGACAATTCCGCCTATCTGCCTAGGCCTGTCGACGCTTATATAAAAGAAAAAGGGCTTTACTGCGATTTTAAACCTATGGTAACAAAGCTGCGCGCATTGCAGAACCGCGACAGATTCGAGCATACCTACAACGTGGTGCTTGCAGGTCTGGAAATAGCGAGAAAAACCAATCTGGACGAAAGCGAGGTTTTTGTCGCCTGCCTTTTGCACGACTGCGCCAAAAATATTCCTTGTTCGGAATGGCGCCGTTACGGCTTCGACAACGGCGAAAATCTTCTTCCGCCGATAGTGCACTGCGGGCTGGGAGTCAAGGTGGCAGAACGGGTATTCGGCATAACGGACGCCCGCATATTGGACGCAATACGTTTTCACACGACCTGCCGTCCCGAAATGACGCAGCTTGACAAGTTGGTTTTCGTTGCCGACAAGGTGGAGCTTACTCGGAACTATCCGGAGCTTAAAGAGAATTACAGCCTTGCGCTGAGTGATTTGGACGCGGCATTTCTTACAGTTCTGAGTCAAACCTATCGGTTGGCGTGCAAAAAGCACGGTGCGGAAAATGTGGACGAAATGACGCGCAGGGCTATGAATTATTATTTTTGCAATACAAAACAGGAGAAATAAATGGAACTTAACGACAGACAGATAGTGGAGCTTGCCTGCAAAACGCTTGCGGAGAAAAAAGCGGTGGATATTAAAATAATCGAGGTCGTGGGAATGACCGACATAACCGATTATTTTATCGTATGCAGCGGCAGAAGTATGCCGCAGGTCAAGGCGCTTTGCGAAAACCTTGAAGAAAAAATGGAGGAAAACGGAGTTTTCGCGCGCAGAAAGGAAGGCGCGGAAACAGGACGGTGGATTGTCATCGACTACCTCAACGTGGTCGTGCATATTTTTCATCACGAAACGCGTGAGTTTTATCAGCTCGACAAGCTGTGGAACAACGGCAACAACGTAGTCGATTACGGCGAATGATTGGCTTTAACGTATTTTGCGGATAACGTATTCGGAGAGGTAAAATAATGAAACACAAGGTAAAATTGACGGTAATAGACAAAAAGCTGTATCCCGAGCTGCAGAGTGAGCATTGCTTGAACCTGCAGTCGGGCGCTTGTCCTTGCTACAACGTCGGCGACGAGTTTGTTTTTTTTCGTGACGGAGACAGGGACGATTTCTGGCATTGCGGTTTGAATACGCTTACCAAAACAAACGGCAATCCCGATACGGTAGCGGGCGGTCCGAAAATGCCGTTCTGCTCGGAATTGTGGGACGCCGTTTCGCGATACATATATACCGGGCTGCAAGGCGGTTCCATAATGAAAGGCTGGATGAAAGAGGAAAATACCATGATTGCCTGCTGCTCGGACGGAACCCGTCCCGTTATTTTCAAAATCGAAAGAATCGACTATGACGACTGACGGCAAATTCTTTTAATTAAACATTTACGGAAAACAAAAAATACCGCGCGTATTTAAAACGCGCGGTATTTTAAATCATTGCCTCTGTTCGTGATTGAAAGCTTTTAGATTAAAGACGCATTGTTTTCGGTTCTCGGCTGCACCTTGTCGTGACCGTGCTCCGGCGCGGGTTTTGAAGGACGCCTTTCAAAATCGAAAGGCAAATCCAATTCGTCGAGAGACTTGCCTTTTTCAAGCGCTCTGTTGATACGCTCCAAGGTTCTGAACGCTTTAAGCGATGTCGTAAGCTTTATGTTTGTATACTGAGGAAATGCTTCCCTGATTTTTTCTTCGGCAAGCTTGGAAAGCTCGGTTTCAAAGCTTTTGAGATAAACGCCCTTGGTTCTCACCGCCACGAGCACGCAGTCGCCGTAAGCAAAGGCTCTGCTGTCGCCTACGCCGTCAATGGTGTTGACGATTTCTCTTATCTTCTGATTGTCGTTTTTAGTGGTTTCCTCCGCGGCAAAAACAGGCAGGCAGAGGCATATCAGCGCGATTGCAAGGACTGCTATTGCCAAAAATCCGTATTTTTTCAAAATAAAGACCTCCTTTTTTCCTTAATGTGCGTAAAACAACAAGATGTTATTCATATCTTTAAAAATCAACAAAATTCGCGTAATGCGGTATTTTAAAATAAAGATATGGAAAAATTCTTACGGGGAGGAAAAGATATGGAATTTTTGCCTATTATAATTGTTTCGAGCATAGGTCTTTCGCTGTGCATAAGCTATCTCTTGTATCACGCGGTCGATTTTTTCCGTAAACGCCGCAAGTCGCCGACGATAAGGGAGGAGGATGTATACGTTTATTGCGACGAGCAGGAAAGCGGAGACAGCCTGATAATCAATCTGCAAAGCGCAAACGAGGACTACTGAAGTTTTCTTTTGTTTTTTACCATTTCGGTGGACTTTTACCCCTCGTCGGTGTTATACTTTAACAGTAAAATATCATTGAGGGACGGTTAATGGCAAGCTTAAAGAAATCTAAAAGCACGTTAGTCAGCTATACGCCCGCAGGTTGGTGGGCGGAAACGTGGCGCGAGGGACTGTTCTGCGGCAACGGAAAAATCGGCGCCAACATTTTCGGCGGAGCCGCTTTGGAGCAGATTCTGCTAAATCATTCCGATTTGGTTTGGCAGGGCAGAATCAGCGTCGTGCCCGACGTAAGCGTTAAAATTTCTCAAGTGCGCAAGCTTATAGACGAAGGCGAGTATGAACAGGCCCGCGAGGTCATGCAAAAGGCTTTGATTCAGAAAAATTTTCGTCCGCAGCCGCATACGCCGCTTCCTTTGTGCGTCCTGAAAACCAAAATGACGAGCGACAACGCTCCGAAAAACTACGTAAGGGAGCTGAATATGGCTACGGGGGAAGCCACCGTAAGCTATTCGGACGGCTCCACCCGCATTGACAGAGCGCTGTTCGTGTCAAGACACGACGACACGGTAGTTTACGAAATCACCAAAACAGGCGGCAGGTTTATCGATTGCGAGCTGTCCTTCGACCTTATGGACAAAATCAACTGCCGCGCGCCCAACGCGCTTTCCTCGATGCCGGAAGGCGTCACCGCCCGATATGAACGGCAGTTTATGAGCTTTGCCGCCCGCAACGACGACGGCACCGAGTTCGGCGCGGTGGCGAGAGTCACCCACAACGGCGGCAGTATGGAGCCGACGGACGCCTGTATCAAAATCACGGGAGCGACAAACGTGCTGATTTGCGTAAAGCTGTTTGTCAATTCGGGCAAGGAGAAAGAGTGGAGCGCTTTGAAGAACGCTCTTTCGACAATCAAGGAGACCTATGCGCAGCTTTTAAAAAAGCACAGCGCTATACATAGCAAACTGTTTTCTTCCGTTTCGGTGGATTTGGACAGCGCGGCGGACGACAAGCCGACAGACGAGCTGCGTTCCGACGGGGAAAAAGGACAGCTTTCGCCCGTGCTTGCTACAAAGCTGTGGAACTTCGGCAGGTATCTTCTCCTGTCCGCAACCTCTCAGACAGGAAAAACTTTCAACCCTTACGGCTTGTGGAACGGCTCTTACAAACCCGTCGGAGCATGGGTGAATTACGTCGGAGAAATGCAGTCGGTTTATCAATCCGCGCTTGCCGGCGACCTTGCGTCCTTTTTGGAGCCGGTATTTAACTTCTGGCAGGCGAATTTCGGAGACTTAAGAGACAATGCAATCAGACTTTTCGGCGTAAGAGGGGCGTTTTTGCCGCCTGTGACAACGGTTTCGTCTGGGCGTCTCGGTCTTGTCGACGCAAGGGAAGTTTACTTCACGGGCTGCGCAGGCTGGTTGGCGGCGCTTTATTACAGATATTACGAATTTACCAAAGACCAAAAATTCCTCAAAAATACGGCTTTCCCTCTGATGCGCGAGGCGGCGGAGTTTTATCTTAATCTCATGTCGTCAGGCGCGGACGGTTCGGTTACGCTAAATCCTTCGTTCGTGCCGTCCTGTGGCAAACAGAACGAGCTGGGTCGCAATGCAAACGGCGATTTCGCCGTGTTCCGCAGTCTGCTTAAAAATCTGCTGAAAATATCTTCCGAGGTGCGGGCCGACGAAAAGGACGTGGAGCGTTGGAGAGACGCGCTCGAAAAGCTGCCTTCGGAGTTTACCGACAGCGAGGGACTGCTGCGCGATTTCAAAATGCGCGCAACCGATTATTCGGGGGAGAGCACATACAGCTTGTTTTCCGCCTTCGCCTCGACCGACGTGGACTTTTTGTGCAGCGAGGAAACGCTGCGTTCTTATACGGCGACAGTGAAAAAGCGTCTTGCTGAAAGCCGTAATTCTCAAACGGCTATGGGCATGAGCAACCTTGCGGCGGTTTGCGCGAGATTGGGCTTGAAGCAGCAGGCGTCGGACGCGCTTCACAATCTGACGGCGGGGTGTATGCTGAACAATCTCGTTTTTTCCGAGTCGGATTGGAGAAGCATGGGACGCTGCGGCTACAAGGTATGGCCTCAGCTGATGCTGAGCGCCAATATCGCTTTTTCCGGAGTAGTGCAGGAAATGTTGCTTTACAGCAAGGAGGGAGTGCTCAAAGTTCTTCCGTGCCTGCCTTCAAATTGGAAAAATCTGGAAGTAAAGGGGCTTGCCGCGGCGGGAGGTCTTACCGTAAATATGAATCTGTCGTCGAAATCAAGACTGCTCAATTTGGAAATCAAAGCCTCGAAATCCGCATCCTTTGACCTGTATCTGCCAAACGAAACGAAAAAGCTCAAAAAGAGCAACGTCGCAACCTCTCTCGACGACGGCGACCTGTTCAAGAGTATCAAAAACATAAATCTATCCGCAGGAAAAGCGGCTACATTTGTTTTCCTTATGAATTAAAAAAAACGACCGTTCAAACGGTCGTTTTTTTCAGTCGTTTTCAGGTTTAAGATTCGTCGCGGCGGCAAGAGGGGAGTTCTCCTCGTCGGAAGACTGTGACGGCGGGGATTTAAGATTGGAGAATAAGTCTTTGTTCTGCCATTTGTTTCCGAAATATCTTACCAACGCCCAAATCATGCCTGCGAACCATGCCGTGCCGGACGCGGCAAACACTCCCACGTAACCGAAGAAATGGTTGAGAACAAAAGCGGCTGTGATTCTTACCGCAAAACTGAAAATGTTTACGCTCATGGCGGTTACCGTGTCGCCCGCGCCGCTCAAAAGCCGCGTGGTCAGGTGCATGACTGCAAGAACAAAATACGACGGCACCATAATGGATATGAACGTACCCGTTATGCCGATGACGCTCTGTATATCGACGTTTGTGCCTTCCGTTGCGCTGCTGTCGAGAGAGATGAACAGCGAAGCTATATCGTGTCTGAAAATCAGCACAAGCCCGCCCAGTATTACGGTTGTGACGAAGGTTATCAGAAGCGTCTGCCAAAATCCTTTTTTAATGCGCTCGGTTTTTCCCGCCCCCTTGTTTTGCGCGGCAAAGGTCGAAAGCGTTGTGCCGAAGCTCTGAATTTCCATATTCATTATTTCGTCTATTCTGTTGCCCAACCCGTATGCAATGGTCAGCTCGGCGCCGTGGCCGTTGACAAGCATATTGACCACGAGAAAACCGCTGCTTGTCACAAGCTGTTGAATAAGAGAGGGTATAGCGGCTTTGTTTATACTTTTAAAATACTCTCCGCTGAATCGGAAATCTTTTAACCGCACTCTGAGGATGGGTATTTTTATCTGCATATAGACAAATGCAAGCACGGCGGATAAAAATTGAGCAATCAGCGTTGCGACCGCCACGCCGACCACGCCCATATGAAAAACGGCGACGAACAAAATATCCAGACCGAGATTCAATACGGTGCTGGAAATAAGTATAACAAGCGGAGCCGCCGAATTGCCTACCGATTTGAGTATCATGTTGAAGGTGTTGTACATGACGACGGCAATGGAACCGAGAAAATAAATTTGAAGATAAGTGGTAGTTCCTTCAATTTGTTCGGGACTTACTTTAAGCAGCTTTAAGAGTGGTTTTGTTCCGAAATAGCCTATTACAGTCACAAGCAGGCTTGCGACTAACATGGTTATCAGAATGGTGTTAAGCGACTTTTTTATGCCGACCTCATCTTTTTTGGAAAAAAGCTGGCTTAAAATAACTACCGCGCCCGTGAGAAAGCCGTTTGTTACGGTGAGTATAAGAAAAATAACGGGCATTGAGGCCGTTATGGAGCCGTATGCCACGGCTCCTTCGGTTTTTCCTATGACTATTGCGTCCGCCCAGCTGTAAAACAGTTGAAAAATGTTTCCGATTATCAGCGGTATGGAAAATACAATGATTTTTTTGAAAGAGGAGCCCTCGGTGAGGTCCATAGTACCTTTTTTTTCTTTGACCGCGTCCATGACGATTATATTACACTTTTAACCCCGAAAAGGCAATTTTTATTTCGGAGCAACAAATAAAATTTGAGTGAAACGCGCGGCTATGTTTGACAAAACGGGTGGACTTATATATTATTAAAAAAGAACGGCAAACGCATTGCTTTGCCGGAGGTGAGAGAAATGAAATGTGTTTACTGCGGCTGCGAGGTGCTTAAAGTTATCGATTCCAGACCTGTGGACGAAACGAACGCAATCCGGCGCCGCCGGGAGTGCGCCAAATGCGGCAGAAGATTCACCACATACGAAACGGTGGAAACAATGCCTTTGCTGGTGGTAAAAAACAGCGGAAACAGGCAGCAGTTCGACCCGGTAAAGCTCAAAAACGGAATCATAAAGTCCTGTGAAAAGCGCCCCGTATCCGCCGAAAAAATCGACAGACTGGTGGAGGACATTCAAAAACAGCTTTACAACACGCTGAAATCGGAAATTTCCAGCAAGGAAATAGGCGAGCTTGTTATGGACGGGCTTAAAAAGATAGACGAGGTTGCTTACATCAGATTTGCGTCTGTTTACAGACAATTCAAGGACAGCAACACCTTTTTTGAAGAAATGAAAAAGATTTTCGACGAAAAAGAACACAAGGAGAGTTGATTTTATTCGATGATAGCCGACGATTTGTTGTTTACATACAGAAAATATCCTCTTATGCGGGCACAGGATTTTGTAAAAATGCTCTATCAGGGCGAGTACGGCGGCGCGCACGGAAACAACGACGACCTTGCGGCGGCAGATTCTTTGAAAAAGGAAATCAAAAGCATGAAGCCCGTTTCCTTTAAGGAGGAGCTTGTCGAGGATATTTCCGCAAATTTCGCCCGCGTCAACCTGAGACCTTTCGTCGCGTCGGGTAAAAATGTCGAGACGCTGCGGGAAATGTTCGTCAAAAGCCGCGCAAAAAGCGCAAGCCGCGAAAGACTTGACAGAAAGCTGGAAATTTTTACCGAGCAGTGCTGCGTCAGAAAAATCGATTTGCCTTATTTGACTGTTAAAAAATTCGTAAACGAATACAAAGCGGCGGACTATCCCGTAGAGAGTCACTCGATGACTTACAGATTGAATTATTTTCCCGCGTACAGGGTGGTGCGAAGAGATTTTTTCGGTTTGTTCGATATTATCGACAGCATAAATTCGCTGCTCAAAGCGCAGACCAATCTGATTGTCGCAATCGACGGTATGAGCGGCAGCGGCAAGACGTACACTGCGGAAAAACTGAAAGAATATTTCGACTGCAACATTATTCATACCGACGATTTCTTTTTGCCGTCAAATATGAGAACGCCCGAACGACTGTCGAAAATAGGGGGCAATATCCATTTTGAAAGACTTGCGCCGCTTTTAAAAAGCATAAAGAAGGGCGACGCGCCCGTTTTCGACAGATACGACTGCAAAACAGATTCTTTTGAAAAGGCGGAAATGCCGCCAAAGCGTCTTACGATTGTCGAAGGGTGTTACAGCCTGCATCAATCGCTTATAAACTGCTATGACGGCGCGGCGCTGTTCAAGGTAAACGGCGACGTGCAGTTGAAAAGGATACTTGACAGAAGCGGCGCGGAAATGCTGAAAAGATACCGCGAAGAGTGGATACCTATGGAAAACAGGTATTTTGAAGCAGTAAATCTTGCGCAGCTGCCGGTAAAGGTAGTTGACACGTCCGACAGAAAAATTTTAAAAACGGATTTCTGAACCTGTGAAAACCTCCCGAAAAATATTTTCGGGAGGTTTTTTTGTTTGACATAAAAAGCCGTTGATATTAATATAGTTGCATTAGCAACAGTTGCGTGTGCAACTAAAAGGTGCGATATGGCAAATTTGATGAGAATGATAAACGAAATTTACCGTTGCGGCGCTCTTTACCGCACCGTCAGACTTGAAAGCGACGGATTAAACGGGTTGCAGACGGCGTTTTTGATGAATATCTGCTCGAACGAAGGAACAACGCAGGAGAAAATCGCGCGTTCTTTGTACATACACAAAAGCACCGTTACCCGACAGCTTGCGGCTCTCGAAGAAAAGGGGTATATCGAAAGGCGCGTGGACGAAAACGACAAACGCAATATGTTGGTTTTTCCCACGGAAAAGGCAAAGGAAATTCTGCCGAAAATCAAGCTCGTATTCAGGGAGTGGAGGGAATATTTGACGGAGGAGCTTACCGAGGAAGAAAAACGGAATATGGAAGGAATACTGACAAAGCTTGCCGACAGAGCTAAAAAATCGGTTTCGTCAACGGAGGCGGACGTACAATGATTACGCTCGGACATTACTTGAAACCGTATTCGAAGCGCATAGCGTTGGGTACGGTCATAAAAATCGTGGGAACAATAACCGAACTTTTTTTGCCTTGGATTTTGTCCTATATGATTGACGAAGTCGCGCCCGAGAAAAACGTCGCGCGTATTTTTCTGTGGGGAGCCGTTATGCTTGCCTGCGCGGTGGTTGCGCTTTTGGGAAACATAACGGCAAACCGCATGGCGTCAAAGGTGGCGCGCGACACAACGGAAAGTATGCGTTTCGATTTGTTTGACAAAACGCTCAACCTGTCGGCAAGACAGACGGACGGGTTTGCCATGCCCTCCCTTGTGTCAAGACTTTCGTCGGACACTTACAACGTGCACAATATGATAGGTATGATACAGCGGCTGGGTATACGCGCGCCTATGCTGCTGATTGGCGGGATTGTCGTGACTTTCATGGTCGAACCCGTGCTGGCGCTGGTTTTGCTGGCGACAATGCCTTTTCTTGTGCTGCTTGCCGTGCTCGTGGCTAAAAAAGGGACTTCTCTCTATACCAAACTGCAAAAAACAGTGGATACCATGGTGCGCAAAATTCGCGACATTTACAGCGGAATAAGGGTAATAAAGGCGTTATCCCGCACGGAATACGAAAAAAAGAGCTTTGAAACAATAAACAAAAATGTTTCGTCAAGCGAGACAAGAGCGGGACTTACCACAGGTGTGACCAATCCGATAATGAATTTGTTTCTCAATCTCGGTATGACTGCGGTCATCCTTGTCGGAGCCTATCGCGTGAGCGCGGGACTGACAAAGGCGGGGCAGATAATAGCGTTTATGACATATTTCACTCTCATGCTCAACGCAGTGATTTCCGTCGGGAGAATTTTCGTTATGTATTCAAAGGGCATTGCTTCTTCAAGACGCATTTGCGAGGTGCTCAACGCGCCCGCGGACCTTTTGACCGAAGAAATCGACCTCGAAGGGAGTTCGGAAGCGGATTCGGACCGAGCGCAAATCCGCTTTGAACACGTAAGCTTTTCTTACGACGGCGGCAAGGTACTTGACGACGTATCCTTTTCAATCGGCAAGGGCGAAACCTTCGGTATCATCGGAGCTACCGGCAGCGGCAAAACTACAATCATAATGCTTATGATGAGATTTTACGATGCGGACGAAGGCAATATCTACATTGACGGGAGAGATATACGTACTTTTGACAAAAAGGAGTTGCGCAGGCGCTTCGGCGTGGTTTTTCAGAATGATTTTCTCTTTTCGGACACGGTAAGAAACAATGTCGATTTCCACAGAGGGATTTCCGACGGGGAATTGGAAAAAGCGCTTAAATTTGCACAGGCGGACTTTGTATTCGGAAACGACGAGGGATTAAATTACGGACTTGCCGCAAAGGGAGCCAATTTCAGCGGCGGTCAAAAGCAACGGCTGCTTGTCGCGCGCGCCTTGTCGGGCGAAAAGGACGTAATAGTGCTGGACGACTCTTCAAGCGCGCTTGACTACAAGACGGACGCCGCATTGAGGAAGGCTCTCAAAGAAAATTTTTCAGACAGAACTATAATAATGATTGCCCAACGAATAAGCTCGGTAAGACACGCCGACAAAATTCTCGTCCTTGACGACGGCAAAGCGGCGGGGCTTGGCAGCGACGAAGAGCTGCGCGAAAGCTGTCCGCTTTACGGAGAAATTCTGCGTTCGCAAGGAGGCTGCTCAGATGAATAAAGCTCCGACTGCGAGAAAAAGAAAAAGCGCCGTTTTGCTGCGCATGGGAAAATATTTTGGGCGGCATAAGCTGTTGGTTGCGCTGGCGTTTTTTCTGACAATCGCAAGCAACCTTCTCGCGCTTTTGGGACCTTATCTATCGGGCTGCGCAATCAACGCGATAGACACGCCCGACGGCATAGTGGATTTTGACAGCGTATTTTTTTACTGCGCGCTTATGGCTCTTTTTTACATAGCTTCGGCTGCAATGTCCTATCTTTTGAGCGTGGTTATGATAAAGCTGAGCCAAAAAATAGTCAGGCAAATGAGGCGCGACGTTTTCAACAAGCTTATGAGCCTGCCCGTAGGCTTTTTCGACAAGTTGCAGGCGGGCGACCTGATAAACCGAATTTCTTACGATATCGACACGGTGAACGCTTCGCTTTCCAACGACATAATTCAGATTTCCACGGGTGTCATTACCGTCGTCGGTTCTTTCATAAGTATGCTTGTTATTTCACCCGTTCTGCTGTCGGTATTTGTCGTAACCATTCCCGTATCGGTGATTTTTACGATAAAAAAGAGCAAATCCTTGCAGCCGTATTTCCGCGCAAGGTCGGGAAAGCTTGCGGGGCTTAACGGATATGCGGAAGAAATGCTGTCGGGAGTAAAAACAATCAGAGCTTACGGCAGGGAGAAAAAAATTTCCGAGCAGTTTGCCGAAAGAAACACCGACGCGTCGGACGCCTATTACAACGCGGATTACCACAGTTGCAGCGTCGGACCTGCCGTCAACTTTATCAACAACCTGTCAATGGTGCTGATAAGCTCGGCAGGAGCGCTTTTGTATATGGCAAACAAAGTGGCGGTAGGCGACATAGGCTCGATGATTATGTATTCGAGAAAGTTTGCCGGACCAATCAACGAATTTGCCAATATTACAACCGAAATTCAGTCGGCGGTTGCAGCCGCAGAGAGGATTTTCAATCTGCTCGACAAGGAAAGCGAGCCTGAGGACGCGCCCGACGCAACCGCGCTTGTCGACGCTGTCGGCGACGTGGAGTTTAAAAACGTGGAATTCGGTTATCTTGAAGGGGCGCCCGTGTTGAAAAATCTTTCTTTCAGGGCGGAGCACGGTCAGACTGTTGCCATAGTCGGACCTACCGGCGCGGGCAAAACCACGCTCGTCAATCTGCTTATGCGTTTTTACGACGCTTGGGGAGGCGAAATTCTTATTGACGGAAAAGCCGTCTCTTCATATACGCGCGACAGTCTGCGCGGCGCGTTTTCCATGGTGCTTCAAGATACGTGGCTTTTCGACGGCACGGTTTTTGAAAATATAGCCTACGGCAGACCGGGAGCAACCCTCGACGACGTTCGGCGCGTCGCGCGGGCGGCTAATGTGGCGGATTACATAGAGTCGCTTCCCGACGGATACTGTTCGACGGTGGAGGACGGCGGGTTCAATCTGTCAAAGGGGCAAAAGCAGCTTATGACTATCGCGCGGGCGATGCTGTCCGACGCAAAAATGCTCATACTCGACGAGGCTACAAGCAATGTGGATACACGCACCGAGCTTAAAATCCGAGACGCCATGCTCAAGCTGATGGAGGGACGCACTTGCTTCGTAATAGCGCACCGCCTGTCTACAATCGTAGACGCCGACCTTATACTTGTTGTCAAAGACGGCGACGTGGTGGAGCGCGGAAAGCACGCCGAGCTGTTGGCAAAAAACGGCTTTTACGCGGAAATATACCGCTCGCAATTTTCGTAAGAAAAACGGCAGACAATTTGTCTGCCGTTTGTCAGTATCGATTTTGCCGCAATTGCCGATTTAATTTATCTGAATTTTCTCTTTCACAATGGTTTTTTGTCGAGAAAAATTTTCTGCCGCGGCGTCATTCCGTTTTTTCGTTTTCGGGAGCTTCGGTTGCGGTTGCGTCGCATTCGCTTTCCGCAGCTTCTCCGTCTTTTTCCGAGGACAGCTCCTGCGAAATATCCACAGCTCCGCTTGAAGTAAGAGAAATTATCGAATCCTCCGATTTGTCCTCCTTTGTGTTGGGGATTATCAGATTAAGCACGATTGCCACGACTGTGGCGATTGCAAGAGGAGACAGCTCAACCTGACCTATCATTATTTTGAGTCCCGATTCGCCGGTAATGTCGCCCGCAAGGCTCATCGCTCCGAGTCCCAAACCTATTGCAAGCGTAGTGGAGACGACAATCATATTCTTGGAATTTGAAAAATCGACTTTCGCATCTACCAACGCTCTGAGGCCGCTTGCGCTTATCATACCGAACAGCACTATGGACGCGCCGCCTATAACCGCGCTCGGGATAGTGGCTAGAAACTCGCCGAAGGGCACGAAAAGACCTGCCACAACAGCCATGCAAGCCGCCCAAAAAATGTTTTTGGGGTTGTAATTTTTTGTTATGGCAAGCACGGCGGTATTTTCACCGTACGTAGTGTTTGCGGGACCTCCGAGCAAAGCGCTTGCAATGGTTGCGACGCCGTCGCCGAGAACGGTGCGGTGCAATCCCGGGTCTTTCATGAAGTCCTTGCCGCATACGGTGCTGTTGGCGTTGATGTCTCCCAAGTGCTCCATAAACGTAACGATTGCCAAGGGCACGAGCATAAGGATAGCCGAAACAAGCTGACTTCCGTCTATGTTGCCCAAGCCTTCCTTACCCCAAAAGCCCCAGATTTCTCCTGCCTGTTGAAAAATGACTATGTCGCCGGAAAATTGTCCTTTGAAAGAGACCAATCCTATGCAGGCGGAGTAAACGTAACCCACGACAAAGCCGAGCAGGATGGGTATAACTTTAAGAAAGCTTTTGGGCTTGGCGAAAGCGTTGAAGCCTATTATGGTCAGCGCGGTGACGATTGCCGCCGTCCATTGCTTCCAACCCTCGCCGCCGCCGTAAAAACCGATTTCGAGATAATTCCCGAATATATTGTTCCAAAACATTTTGGGCGCGAGTATCATACCGACCAGTATGACGACGGGTCCTACGACAATGGGGGGAAACAGCTTTTTGATTTTTTCTACGCCGACGGATTTTATTACGACGGACAGAATTACGTAAACAAGACCTGCGCAGACAAGAGCTATCATAACGCAAGCCATGGCTTGATTCCATTCAGGCGAACCTAAGTTTTTTTTGTCGAGAATCGTGCACAGTCCGGGCAGAAATGCAAAGCTTGAGCCGAGAAAAACCGGCACCTTCTTTTTGGTGAGAAAGTAAAAAATAATGGTTCCGATACCCGCCGCAAGCAACGCAATCGAAATGCTCATGCCTGCGAGAATAGGCACGAGTATTGTCGCGCCGAGCATGGCAAACATATGCTGAAAGCTTAAAACGACGTTTTTGGCGGTTTCGCGCCCGTTTTTCCGTTTCGTTGGTTTGGTTTGTTCCATGTGAGAATTACCTCCTGAAAAATTTGGCGTAAGTAAAGAGGCTTAAAAAGCCTTAAAAAAATTCCCTACGGTTTAAGCAGGGAATTTTATTGTTAAAGGATTATTCGGGTTTTACGTCCTCGACGCTTGCGGGAGCTTTTTTGGTTGTTCTTTTAGGCTTTGCGGGAGTCTCTTCGGTCGCGGAAGCGGCGCCGTTTTCAGCGGTCGCTTCTTCTTTGGCTTTGGAAGAGCTCTTTTTCGTCTTGGGTGCAGCCGCTTCGTCAGCAGTCTTTTTTGCGGAGGCTTTTTTTGCGGGCGCTTTGACAGGTGCTTTTTTGGCTGCCGCCGCTTCTTCCTTTGCTTTTCTCGCCGCGCTTCTTTCTTGTTTCAACGCCTCTTCTTCGGCGGCTTTTCTCGCCGCTGCGGCGCGCTGCTCTGCCTGTTTGAGGGTTTTCGCGTCCGCCTTGACGACGATGATGCCTTGTTTCAACTGATGGAGCGCTTTTCCTATCTGCGCCTTTTTGTGGTTGGCTGCGTTTTTGTGAATAACGCCTTTGACAGCGGCGTTGTCTATCATCGAAGATGTTTTAGGGAGAAGCGACTCCGCAAGCTCTACATTGTTTTCGGCTATGGCGGCGTTGAATTTTTTAACCGCCGTGTTCATTTGAGAACGAACCATTTTGTTTTCAAGCCTTTTTTTGTCGGATACCAAAACTCTCTTTTTAGCTGATTTAATGTTAGGCATAATAAAAACACTCCTTGTGTCTGTACTTTAAAATTCGCTTTGATTATATTATCACACATCCGAAATATATGCAACGGTTTTAACCCTTTTTTATTAAAAAATTGTATATAGAAAAGCTGTTTTTTCATATAATAGAGCATTGAAAAATCGGAAGGAAAAGAAAAATGAAAGGAAGCATTTTGGTGATTGACAGCGGCGCGGGCGGCATAAGCACGCTTAAAGTTTTGAGAAAGGTTTTGCCTTACGAGGACTACATATACTTTGCGGACAACAAGAATATGCCGTACGGGAACAAAAGCCGAGCCTTTCTCGCCGAAAACGCGAGGGCAATAATAAAAAAGGTTTCGGAGGATTATGCACTCAAAATGGCGGTGCTTGCCTGCAACACTCTGACGGGCGCGGCGGTAAAAATTTTGAGAGAGGAGTTTACCTCCCTGCCGATAGTGGGAATGGAGCCGGCTTACAAGCCCGCGGGCGAAAAGGGCGGCAAAACGGCGGTGCTCTGTACGGCGGTTACGGGAGAAAACCTTTTGCAAAGCAGCAAGCTGTACGGACTTGACGCGAAAACAATCGTTTTGCCCGACCTTGCGCTTTTAATCGAATACGGCGCTCCCGACGAGGAAATAACTTCTTACGTAAAAAGGTACGTTTCCGACGGGGAATTTTCCAACATAGTGCTTGGATGTACGCATTACTGTCTCAAACGCGGGCTGTTTGAAAAAATGTTTCCCTCCGCCGCGGTTTTCGACGGAAACGAGGGGGTCGCACGGAGAGTCAGGGATTTGCTTCAAAAAAACAACTCGATAAACGACAGACATTTTGTGCCGAGCACCGTGCTTGTTTTGAGCAGACCCGAGCGCTCTGAAATAAACAGATACGTCAGATTGCTGCGCGCGCCTGAGAGGTAAAACCGAATTGATTTCCATGCGTCCGTACAGAGCGAAAACAAAATTCATAAATTTTGCCCGAAATTCCTTAAAAAGTATTGAATAAATTTTGATTTTGTTGTACAATGCACACATAACCATTTCAAAGAGGTAATCACTATGGCAGGAATTTCAGCAAAAAACATTCGCAACATAGCTCTTTTGGGACACGGCGGTGAAGGAAAGACTACGCTGGCCGAAGCCATATTGTTTAATGCAAAGGCAATAGACAGGCAGGGAAGAGTAGACGACGGCAATACCACGATGGATTTCGACCCCGAAGAAATAGGAAAGAAGATTTCCATAAGTCTTGCAACGGCAAACGCAACCTTCAAGGGCGTCAAGCTCAATCTTATAGACGTTCCCGGATTTTTCGACTTTGAAGGCGAGTTCGTGCAGGCCATGACGGTTGCCGACTGCGCGCTGGTGGTCACGGGTCCCGGGGGCACGCTGCCGGTAGGCACCGAAAAAGCATTGGACTACTGCGTGGCGCACAAAGTTCCCACCATGATTTTCATCAACGGAATGGACAAGGAAAACGCCAATTATTGGGACACGGTAAACGCCGTTTCGCAGAAATATTCGACTAAGATAGTTCCGCTTATGATTCCTCTTATGGAAAACGGAAAGATGACGGGCTACGCCAATGTGCTCGAAGGGCTGTTTTACAAGGTTGGCGCGCACGGCGAAAACGGGCAGCCCTTGCCCGATTCCCTGAAATCCAAGTATGAAGAACTCAAAGGCGTCGTTATGGAAAAGGCAGCCGAGAGCGACGAAGAGCTTCTTATGAAATTTTTCGACAGCGGAGAGCTTTCCGCTGAAGAAATGGTCAAGGGCATGAAGCAGGGCGTGAAAGAGGGCGCCGCGATAGGAGTGTTCGGCGGCAGTGCGCTTGCCAATTTCGGCGTATTCAATCTTATGAACAATCTTATTTCCATGATGCCCTCTGCGGCGGAAGCCAAGCCTGTCGTCGCTTTTGACGAAAACGACAAGCCGACAGAGCTTAAACCCGACGAAAACGCTCCCGTCGTGATTCGCATATTCAAAACAATTGCCGACCCGTTTGTGGGAAGGCTGAGTCTGTTCAAGGTCGTATCCGGTACGCTCAAAAGCGGACTTACCCTCAAAAACGCCTCCAAGGACAGCGAGGAAAAAATCAGTTCGATTTATTTCTTGAAAGGCAAAAAACAGGAGACGGTGGACGCCGCCTGCGCGGGAGACATAGGCGCTTTGGCAAAGCTGTCCAACGCGACGACGGGAGACACTTTGAGCGAGGACAGGGAGCTTCGTCTGCCTCCGATAGAACTGCCCAAGCCCGTGCTTTCCATGGCGGTCTACGCCGCAAAGAAGGGCGACGAGGACAAAATTTTCGGCGGACTCAACCGCCTCAAAGACGAGGACATTTCCTTTACCGTTACCAAAAACGCGGAAACAAACGAAATGCTTTTGAGCGGCGTGGGCGAAACTCAGCTTGAAATTCTGTGCAGAAAGCTCAAAAACAAATTCGGAGTCGAGGCAGTGCTCAAAGAGCCCCGCATCGCTTACAGGGAAACAATCAAGAAAATGGCGGAGGCCGAAGGCAAGCACAAAAAGCAGTCGGGCGGCGCGGGACAGTTCGGTCAGTGCAGCGTGCGTTTCGAGCCGGGCGCGGCGGACGGACAGTTCGAGTTTGTGGACGCGGTTGTCGGAGGAGCCGTTCCGAGGCAGTTTATCCCTGCGGTTGAAAAGGGACTGCGCGAGGCAATCAAGGAAGGCGTGCTTGCGGGCTATCCCATGGTAGACTTGAAATGCACCCTGTTCGACGGCAAATCCCACCCGGTTGACAGCAAGGAAGTAGCTTTCGTCTCTGCGGCAAAGCTTGCCTACGCCGAAGGCGTTGCAAAGGCGGCTCCCGCAATACTCGAACCCATTTATCAGCTCAAAATCACTGTTCCCGAGAGTTTCATGGGCGACATTTTGGGAGACATGAACAAGCGCCGCGGCAGAATACTCGGTATGGAGATGGTGGACGGAAAGCAGGTAATCAACGCCGAATGCCCTTTGGCTGAGGTGCTCAAATACGCGACGGATTTGAGAAGCATGACTCAGGGGCGCGGCAGCTATGAGATGGAATTTGTCCGCTACGAGGAGGTGCCGGCAACGCAGGTGCCCAAAATCATAGAGGACGCCAAAAAACAGGCTGCCGAAAAAGAATAAAATCTAAATTACAAAAACGGTCAAATTTTTTGACCGTTTTTTTCAAAACCTCTTTTCGCAAGGAAGTTTTTGTGATATAATTAAACCGTGCCCTACGGGAGCAATGTTTTGTAGGCGTAAATTGGGCAACGGTAAAGCTGCCGTTTGCGGCGGCAAAAGAGATTTTATTTTTAATTGACGAATCAAAGCAGAGAGGCTCGCATGATATACAGAAATTACAATTTTACCGAAACGGTCAAAAAGGCTCTCAATATCGCGGAAAGGATAACCGTAAAGGCGGAAAACAGCAGTATCGATACTCCTTACGTCGTATACGGACTTTTGAGCGTGGACTGTGTTTCCAAAACAACACTCAACAGTTTCGGCATTTATACTCACAATTTTATTTTGACTTCCGACAAAATGGCGAGGCAGTTACTCGATTTTTCGCCGCCTACAATCTTGGTGTTCGACCAGTCGAAAGCTCTTGCCAGGCAGGCGGACAGCAATTATATCGGTGCAGAGCATATTCTGCTTGCTGTTCTTTTGTCCGATAACAATGCGGTACGTATTTTGAAGCACCTTGGCGTAGACATGAAAAAGCTTTTGATAAAAGCCGCGCAGGACGCCAATCTCATGCAGTTTATTTCTGACAGAACAGGTCTCGAAGCGCCCGAGGAGGAAAAGTCCGAGGAAGAAGAAAACGGCGATTTGGGCGAGCTTGCCAAGTTCGGCACGGACATAACAAAAAAAGCGAGGGAAAACAAGCTGGACCCGGTCGTCGGCAGGCAGGAGGAAATAGAAAGGATAATTCAGATTTTGTCCCGCCGCACCAAAAACAATCCTGTGTTGATCGGGGAGCCGGGCGTTGGCAAGTCTGCGGTTGTGGACGGACTTGCCGAAGCGATAGTAAACGGAAACGTCCCGTCTCTGTTGGAGGGAAAGACGGTGTTTTCTCTTGATTTGGCGGGATTGCTTGCAGGCACGAAATATCGCGGCGATTTTGAGCAGAGGCTGAAAAACGCGATAGATTTTATAACGAAAAACGGTAAAATAATTTTGTTTATCGACGAAATTCACAATCTTGTCGGCGCGGGCAGCACAAGCGAGGGAAAAATGGATGCTGCCGAAATTCTTAAACCGCTTTTGGCGCGCGGCGAATTGCAGACAATCGGCGCGACGACCGTTGACGAATACAGAAAATATATCGAAAAGGAGCCCGCGTTGGAAAGGCGCTTTCAGCCTGTCATGGTAGAGCAGCCCACGGCGGACGAGACGGTTAAAATACTCGAAGGTTTAAGAGAAAAATATGAGGAGCATCATCGGGTAACAATTTCCGACGAAGCGATAAGAGCGGCGGCGAAGCTGTCGGATCGTTACATTTCCGACAGGTTTCTTCCCGACAAGGCGATTGACCTGATTGACGAGGCGGCGAGCAAGGCAAAGCTCAAAACCTTTGTAATTCCTCCCGAATTGAGAGAGCTCGAGGACGAGCTGCACGAGCTTGAAAAGGAAAAGAACAAAGCCAAGCTTTCCGACGATTTCAATACCGCTCAGCGCTGCAAGGACAGAATAGAGGAATTAAACGACAAAATAATCGTTCTTAAACAGCAGGTGCAGGACAACTACGCCAAAGAACGCCCCACGATAGGAGAGGAGGACATTGCGGAAATCGTTTCCAAATGGACTTCCATACCGGTAGTCAAGCTCAACGAGAGCGAAGCGCAAAGGCTTTTGAATCTGGAAAAAACGTTGCACGAGCGCGTTGTCGGGCAGGACGAAGCGGTCAAAGCCGTCGCCCGTTCGATAAGACGGGCGCGCGCGGGTATAAACGACCCCAAACGTCCGATAGGCAGCTTTATTTTCGTGGGACCTACCGGCGTGGGAAAAACCGAGCTTACCAAGGCTCTGGCGGAAGCCCTTTTCGGCGACGAAAACCTGCTAATCACGCTGGATATGAGCGAATATATGGAAAAGCACACCACAAGCAAGCTTGTCGGAGCGCCTCCCGGATACGTCGGTTTCGACGAAGCGGGGCAGCTTACCGAAAAGGTGCGCAGAAAGCCCTATTCCGTAGTGCTGTTCGACGAGATAGAAAAAGCGCATCCCGACGTGTTCAATATGCTTTTGCAGATTCTCGACGAGGGCAGACTTACCGACAGCCGCGGAAGGGTAGTCAGTTTCAAAAACACCGTCATCGTCATGACGAGCAACGTCGGCGCGTCTCAGATTTCGGGAAATATGCGTCTCGGTTTCGGCGGAGGCGCCGACGCGGAGTCGGAATACGACAAGATGCGCGACAAGCTTACGGAGGAGCTGAAAAAGAGCTTTAAGCCTGAGTTTCTTAACAGGGTGGACGATATTATTGTTTTCCACAAGCTTGACAAAGACGCCACAAGAAGAATCGCCGAAATTTTTACCGCGGGGCTTACTTCGAGGCTTGCCGAAAAGGATATTAAAATAGTCTTTACCGAACAGGCGCTCGACCTGCTCGCCGGGCAGGGGTTTGACAAGGAATACGGCGCGCGTCCGCTAAAAAGAGTCATTCAGCGTCTTGTTGAGGACAAGCTGAGCGAGGCTTTGCTGGAAGGAAAAATAAAGAGCGGAGAACGTATAAAAATAGACGCCTCCAACGGCAAAATTCAATTCAAAAAATAACTTTTACTGTTTGTAGAAGTAATAAGCATAAAGGAGAAATATCATGAGACTCGAAATCACAACAAGAAATTATACTATGCGCGGCAACTTTAAGGATATTCTCGAAAAGAAAATTCACAAGCTGGACAAATATTTCCCCAACGACGACGCCGAAGCAAAGGTGGTGCTTTCCACAAACGGAAAAAGCTGTCGTATGGAAATAACGGTTTCCTCCAACGGTCGGCAGTTCAGAACGGAAGTGGACGGCAATACGATGTACTATGCAATCGACGACGCTCTGCCCAAGCTTGAACGGCAGATATTGAAGCACAAGGGCAAGCTGACCGACAAAGCCGGAGCGGCGCCCGAATTCGGAGAGTTTGCGTTTGTGACCGGCGTGGAGGAGGAAAAAACGCCGGAAATAGTCAAGACCAAAAAATTTGAAATTTATGCAATAGACGTGAAGGACGCAGTGGAAGAGTTGGAAATGGTAGGTCACGATTTTTATGTTTTCGTCAACAGAGCTACCGACAATGTCGAAATCGTTTATCGCCGCCACGACGGAAAAATCGGACTTTTGCAGCCTTACGTCAAAGAATAATTTTGTTTTGGCGGCAATCTTAAAATACTATTTAAAAAATAGTACCCCGAACTTTGTGTTCGGGGTATTTTATTCTTGCAAATTTTGCTTTTTCTTCTTTTCGGAAAGGCGTATCGCTTCAAGAAAATCGAAATCCACTTTTTCCACGAAGTCCCGCGCTTTAAATTTAACATGATTGAATTTTTGCAGATTGGAGGCGTCCGTGGTCGTGACGAGAGGCACGGGGCAGTTCAGTCTGTCGCAGACGTCGGCAAGCAGGGCATGCAGCTCCTTGGCATTTTCCGCGTTGCCTTCCGTCACTGTATCTTTTATTATCTTTTCGTTACGTATTATTTTTATCCAAAGCTTCATTTGAGTCTCCGTCAAAACAATTATATACATTTTGAGTTTTCGAGGCAAACAAATCGGTTGCAAATTTTTTTCTAAATTGGTATCATTTATATCATGGCTAAATTGGTTGTTTTGCCTTGCGAGGACTATTCAAAGGAACACGTATCTGCGTGCGTGGACAGTATTTTCGCTGATTTCGGAGGCGCGGAGGCTTTTCTCGTAAAAGGAAAAAATATTTTTATCAAAGCCAATCTGGTGACGGATTTGCCTCCCGAAAGACACGGAACCACTCACCCGATGCTGGTGGAGTGCATTGCCCGCCGTCTCGTGGAGGCAGGCGCCCGCGTCGTTGTCGGAGACAGCTCGGGCGGCGCGTACACACGCGCTTACATGAACAACGTTTACAGAGTGACGGGTATGACCGAAGCCTGCAAAGCTTCGGGTGCGGAGTTAAACGACGATTTCGGTTTTTCGACGGTGGACCTCAAAGGCAAGGTCAACCGTCATCAGGAAATTATCGACGTTTTTTTAAAAGCCGACGCGGTAATCAACGTCTGCAAGCTCAAAACGCACGGTTTCACGGGCTATTCCTGCGCGGTAAAAAATCTGTACGGTCTTATACCCGGACTTGTCAAAGCCGAGGTGCATTCCAAATATCCCGAGCTCGACGACTTTTGCGACAATCTGATTGATATAGAAAGATTCGCTTCGGAGAAAATTTTACTCCATGTCGTGGACGGCGTAATCGGTATGGAGGGAGAAGGTCCCACAAACGGCACTCCGCGTTTTGTCGGCAAAATCATAGCCTGCGACGACGCTTATATCACGGACGTCGCGGCGGTAAAGCTGTTTGACGAACCGTCGAAAATGCCGTTGCTTTTAAAAGCGGTCGAGCGGGGCTTGCTCAACTCCGATTTCGGCGCGTCTTGCGTGGATTATTCCGAGTGCGAAAAAGCCTATATCGAGGATTTCAAACGCGTGAGCGTGCTTCACGCCTTGTTCAACAAGCGCGGCTTTTTGCGCAGATTTTTGCGCAAGGAGTGGGTTACAAGAAAGCCCGTAATAAAAAAGTCGGTATGCAGAGGCTGCGAAAAGTGTTTCAGACATTGTCCGCGTCAGGCTATAGAAATGAAATCCGACAAGTCAACGCAAAAGAAGAGAGCGTTTATCCACTCGAAGCAGTGCATACGCTGTTATTGCTGTCAGGAGCTTTGTCCTTTCAATGCGGTAAAGCTGAAAAAACCGTTTTTATACAGAGTTATGCGCGCTTTGTCGGTTTCCAAAAGCAAAAAAACGAAAAAACAGGGATAAAAACAAAAGAGCTGATTATACTTGACTGAAAGCGAAAAATTTGTTAAAATAAACGACAATAAACTCACCTGACATTTTCGGGTGGTTTTTGTTTAATCTAAAAGAGGTGCAAAATGCAGGAAGTTTTCTTAACGGCACAGGGCTACAAAGAGCTGGAAGAGCGTCTGGAGTATCTCAAAACGGTACGCCGCCACGAAGTCAGCGAAAAAATCAAAATCGCGCGCGAGTTCGGAGATATATCGGAAAACGCCGAGTATGACTCCGCCAAGGACGAGCAGGCAATGGTGGAGGGCGAAATTCTTGAAATCGAAAACAAGCTGCACGTCGCCAAAATCATCGACGAGGACTCGGCGTCGGGTCAGGTTGTGCGTCTCGGAAGCACGGTCACTTTTCTCAACGTGAGCAACGATTCGCGCATGACTTATCAAATCGTGGGTACGACCGAGGCAGATCCTTTGAATGCGCGCATTTCCAACGAATCTCCCGTCGGACGGATGAGTCTCAACAAAAAGAAGGGCGCGATTATCGACGTGGAGGTGCCTACGGGGACGCTGCGTCTTAAAATTCTCGATATAAACTGATTTACCTTATTTAAAAGGAACACCCGAAATGGACGTTAAAGAAAAAAACAATACGGAAAAAACCAACGCTGCCGCCGAGCCTGTCGCAGAGGATTTAAACGAGGTTATGCGAATACGCCGCGAAAAGCTGGCGGCTCTTGTTGCCGAAGGAAAAAATCCCTTTGAAATCACAAAATTTCCCAAAACGCACGATTCCGCCGACGTAAAAAACGATTTTGAAAAGCTGGAAAACACCGTTGTCAGCCTTGCAGGCAGAATAATATCCGTGCGCATTATGGGCAAGGCGAGCTTTTGTCACATACTTGACGGGGAGGGCAGCATTCAGCTTTACGTCCGGCGCGACGAGCTGGGCGACGAAGATTACGCCGCATTCAAAAGCTGGGACATAGGGGACATAATCGGAGTTAAGGGAGTGGTTTTCCGCACGCATATGGGCGAAATATCCGTCCGTGCCGAAAAGCTCACTCTGCTTTCAAAGTCTCTCAGACCGTTGCCCGAAAAGTTCCACGGACTGAAAGATACGGACACGCGTTACAGACAGAGATACGTCGACCTCATTGCCAATCCCGAGGTCAAGCGGACGTTTGTCATACGCTCTAAAATCATCAGCTGTATCCGCGAGTATCTCGACGGACTCGGATATATAGAAGTGGAAACGCCGGTGCTCAATACCATACCCGGCGGTGCAAACGCGCGCCCCTTTGTGACGCACCACAACACGTTGGATATCGATATGTATATGAGAATAGCGACGGAGCTGTATCTCAAGCGTCTGATAGTCGGCGGCTTTGAAAAGGTGTATGAAATAGGGCGGCTTTTCAGAAACGAGGGTATGGATATTAGGCACAATCCGGAATTTACCACTATCGAGCTGTATCAGGCGTATGTCGACTACAACCGCATGATGGAAATTTCGCAGGAGCTTTTCTGTTACTGCGCGGACAAGGTGCTGGGCACGCGCAAACTGCCTTACGGCGACGCGGAAATCGACCTTGACAATTGGAGCAAAATGTCCATGATTGAGGCGGTAAAAACATATACCGGCGTCGATTTTCAAAATTTGGACGATGATTCCGCAGTCAAAGCCGCCGAAAAGCTTGGCGTTGAGCTTGACAAGGCGAAACGCACCTGGGGATTCGCTCTTTACGAGGTGTTTGACCGCAAGGTGGAGGAAAAGCTGATTCAGCCTACGTTTATTTACGATTATCCCGTAGAAGTGAGTCCGCTTGCCAAGAAAAAACCGTCCGACAACCGTCTGACGGAGCGTTTCGAGTTTTTTATCTATGCGAGAGAAATGGGCAACGCTTTCAGCGAGCTTAACGACCCCATTGACCAATACAACCGTTTTGCCGAGCAGGTAAAGCAGCGCAACAGCGGCGACGACGAAGCGCAGATGATGGACGAGGACTATGTGACCGCTCTCGAATACGGGCTTGCGCCTACGGGCGGGTTGGGTATAGGAATAGACCGTATGGTTATGCTGTTCACCAATTCCTATTCAATTAGAGACGTTCTGCTGTTCCCCACCATGAAGCCTTTGGGGAAATAAACAACGGTTTTTTGAGGTGAGATATGCCGAGAGAATACGATTTCAAAGCCTTTGACGGAAAGTCGGTTCACGTTTACGTATGGGACGAGGTTTCAAAGCCTTTGGGTATGGTGCAGATTTGCCACGGAATGGCGGAGCACGCTTTAAGATACGACCGTTTCGCCCGTTATTTGAATGAAAACGGTTTTATAGTATTTGCGGACGACCACAGGGGACACGGCAAGACGGACGCCGAACATCTCGGCTATTCCGACGGCGATATGTTTTTCGACACGCTTAACGACGAGGTGACGTTGTCGGACAAATACAGGCAGCTTTATCCCCGTTTGCCGTTGGTGCTTTTGGGACATAGCTACGGCTCTTTCGTCACGCAGGCGTACCTTATGAGATATGCCGACAGACTCAGCGGCGTTGTTCTCATGGGAAGCGCAAAAATGGACTCTCCCGCAGTCGCGATAGGGCATTTGATGGCGAAAAGCGGCAAGCCGAAGGAAGCGGCAGAAAAGATAAAACGGCTTACTTTCGACAAATACAACAAAAAACTTAACTGCAAATGCTTCGTATCTTCAATTGACGAGGAGGCGGAGCGTTATCTTAACGACCCTTATTGCAATTTTGTTTGCTCCAACGCGTTTTACGAATCTTTTTTCAGAGGATTGAAAACGCTTTACAAAAAGCGCAATCTTAAAAAACTGAGAGTGGATTTGCCCATGTTGATTGTCAGCGGGGCTTCCGACCCCGTCGGAGGCTACGGACGTTCCGTCAAAAGGCTTTACTCCATGTACAGACGCAGGGGAGTGAAGAAAATCGGTTTAAAGCTTTTCGACGGATGTCTGCACGAGCCGCTTAACGATACGGCGCGGGAGCAATGCGGCGAGGCGATTAAAAATTTCTGTCTTGAAGCTGCTAACAAGCCCGTCGTATAAGAAAAACTAAACCTTTGCCGCAGGACAAAGGTTTTTTGTATAGTCAATATTTCGTTTATTCGTTTGTTTTTTTGATAATGTTATGTTAAACTATCGCTTGTCGGGCTTTAAAACCGACGGAATCTGAATTTTGTTACCGCCGGTTCTGAGGTCGGCGGCGATTTGATTGTCGAAAATTTGTTTCGGAATTTAGCGGACTGAGGGGTTTACCGATGTACGAAATCACCAAAAAAGAATATTTGAGCAAAACCTCCGTGCTTATGAACGTCAAGGCGCCTTTGGTTGCCGCCAAGGCGGAGGCGGGACAATTTATTATTTTGAGGTCGGACAAGGACGGAGAGAGACTTCCGTTTACAATAGCGGACAGCGACAGGAAAACTGGGGAAATCAGCATAGTTTTTCAGGCGGAGGGTTCGTCCACGAAAAAACTCGCGCTTTACGAAAAGGGCGATTTTTTGGAGGATTTCGTAGGTCCTCTGGGAAAACCGGCGCAGCTTGAAGGGCTTGAAAAGGCGCTTATTGTCTGCGGGGGGACGGGCGTGGCAAACGCTTATCCCGTCACCAAAAAGCTGTTTGGTTCGGGTTGCGTCACAGACGCCGTGCTCGGATTCAAAACCCGCGACAGAGTGATGCTTGACAAGCATTATGCCGCGATAACGCGGCATGTCACGGTTATGACCGAGGACGGCAGTTTTTCGCGCAAGGGGCGCGTGACCGACGGTCTTGCGGAAATACTTGAAAGAGAAGCATACGACAGAGTGTTTGTCATGGGACCGTTGACTATGATGCGCGACGTATGCCTGATTACAAAACAGCTCGGCGTGGCAACGACGGCGGGCATGAGCACCATTATGCTGGACGGCACCGGCATTTGCGGAGGCTGTCGCCTCACCGTAGACGGAAAAACCAAATTCGCTTGCGTGGACGGTCCCGATTTCGACGGGCACGCGGTGGATTTTGACGAAGCGATAAACCGTTCCGCCGTTTACGGAACGGAACGCGCGCACGCTTGCAATCTGTTTAAGGAGAACAAATGAATTTCAATATGTCGGAAAAAAAGACGCCGATGCCTTGTCAGGACGTTTCCGAGAGAATAAAAAATTTCGATGAAGTAGATTTCGGCTACGACGCCGAGCAGGCAAAGCAGGAAGCCATGAGGTGTCTTAACTGCAAGACGCGTCCTTGCGTAAAGGGCTGTCCCGTCAACAACGATATACCGAATTTTATTGCCAAAATCAAAGACGGGGAGTTCGAGGAGGCTTATCAGATTATCGCAAAGGCAAGCAACCTTCCCGCCGTCTGCGGCAGAGTCTGTCCGCAGGAAAATCAGTGCGAAAAAAATTGCACAAGGGGAATTAAAGGCGAGCCCGTGGCAATAGGTCGGCTTGAACGCTTTGTCGCAGATTATCATATAGTCAACAACAGAAAGACCGTCCGTCCGCAAAGCAACGGTCACAAGGTGGCTATCGTAGGCAGCGGTCCCGCCGGTCTGACCTGCGCGGGCGACCTTGCCAAAAAGGGCTACGAGGTCACGGTTTACGAATCTCTCCACAGACCGGGCGGAGTGCTGATATACGGCATACCGGAATTTTGTCTGCCAAACGAGGTGGTGGAGAGAGAAATAACCAAGTTAATCGAGCTGGGGGTAAAAATAGAAACAAACGTCGTGGTGGGAAAAACCCTTACAATCGAGGAAATGGAACGCAACGGAAACGAAGCGGTTTTCGTGGCAAACGGGGCGGAGACGCCGAGGTTTATGGATATACCCGGCGAAAACCTTAACGGAGTTTATTCTGCCAACGAGTATCTTATCAGAATAAACCTGATGAGAGCGCACAAAAAAAATACCGAGACTCCCATTCTGTTTTCAAAACGCGTGGCGGTTGTAGGCGGAGGAAACGTCGCTATTGACGCCGCGCGCTGCGCGGTAAGGCTGGGCGCCGAAAAGGTTTACATAGTTTACAGGCGCGGCGAAAACGAATTGCCCGCCCGCCGCGAAGAGGTGGCTCACGCAAAGGAAGAGGGAATCGAGTTTAAATTTCTTACCAATCCCGTCAGGATAAACGGCAAAAACGGATTTGTCAGCTCGGTTACCTGCGTTGAAATGGAGCTTGGAGAGCCGGACTCCTCAGGCAGACGCTCTCCCGTGGTTAAAGAAAATTCCGAGTTTGATATAGAGGCGGACGCCGTGGTTATGGCGATAGGGACGACTCCCGCGACCTTGGTGACGGACACCACGGACGGACTCGATACCGACAAAAAGGGACTTATTGTCATCGACGAAAAGGGAGCAACAGGCAGACGGGGCGTTTACGCGGGAGGCGACGCGGTCACGGGTCCCGCGACGGTCATACTTGCCATGAGTGCAGGAAAGAGGGCAGCCGCTTCTATTGACGAATATATAAAAAGCAAGTCTTAATCTTTAAAAGCTTCCGCAAAGGCGGAGGCTTTTTTCTTGGAAAAAAATTTTTTTAAAAACTTTATAAAAATGCTTGACAAGATAGCTTTGAAGTTATATTATAGAGCCATAAATAGTAATGATTATCATTATTGATTGATTATGAGATATTCGGAACAGAGAGAAAAAATACTTCTTGCGGTCAAAAACTGTTGCGACCATCCGACCGCGGAGGTCATTTATTCCCGAGTCAAGGCGCAGATGCCCGATATTTCGATGGGCACTGTGTACAGAAATTTGCGTCTGCTTGCGGAAATGGGCTTGGTTGACACGTTGGAGACAACGGACAAAAGCCTGCACTACGACGGAAACACGGAGGAGCACGTTCATTTTATCTGTACGGGCTGCAACAAAATAACCGATGTTTTCGTCAGAGCGAAAATTCCCGCGCCGTTGAAGGATGACGGTTATCACGTCACAGGCAGCAAGCAGATTATTTACGGTCTTTGTCCGGAATGCCGGAAAGAAAATAAAAAATTTTTACAAGGAGATTAAAAAAATGAAAAAGTTTGTTTGTTCTGTTTGCGGTTACGTACATGAAGGAGACACGCCTCCCGAGTTTTGCCCTCTTTGCAAAGCGCCCGCGAGTAAGTTTGTGGAGCAGGCGGGAGAGAGACAATGGGCTGCCGAGCACGTTGTAGGCGTTGCCGAAGGCGCTCCTCAGGACATTATCGACGGACTCCGCATGAATTTCAACGGCGAGTGCAACGAGGTGGGTATGTATCTTGCAATGGCGCGCGTCGCCCACAGAGAGGGCTATCCCGAAATCGGAATGTATTACGAAAAGGCGGCTTACGAAGAGGCGGAACACGCCGCGAAGTTTGCCGAGCTTTTGGGCGAGGTTGTCACCGCTTCCACCAAGAAAAATCTCGAATTGAGAGTCGACGCGGAAAACGGCGCGACAAAGGGCAAGTTCGATTTGGCAAAACGCGCCAAGGAGCTTAACCTCGACGCGATTCACGACACCGTTCACGAAATGGCGCGCGACGAAGCCCGTCACGGCAAAGCGTTCGAAGGACTGCTTAAAAGATATTTCAAATAATTTCTTACTTATATGAGCTTGTCTGACGGTGAAAGAAATGAAAAGGAACTTTCAGACAACGGATACGCTTAAGAGAAACGATAACTGCCAAAGAAAAAGCGCGGGGAAACCCGCGCTT